>Ga0187833_10001450_pt1 | contig 27108 bp, 25 predicted proteins | sample ETNtaG_37_FD_167968 | JGI IMG/M metagenome (GOLD analysis project Ga0187833, IMG submission 167968) | Marine microbial and viral communities from oxygen minimum zone, Eastern Pacific Ocean - ETNP2014_SV_400_PacBio MetaG (Illumina Assembly) | ecosystem: Environmental > Aquatic > Marine > Hypoxic...
CCGTAGATGTCCTCGAGCCGTTCGATGTCATCCTCGCCGAGATAGTCTCCCGACTGCACCTCGATCAGGAGGAGCGGATCGTCTCCCTTGTTTTCCAGGCGGTGCACCGTGCCCTGGGGGATGAAGGTGGATTCATTTTCGTGGAGTTCAAAGCTTTCCTCGCCGCGGGTGATATGGGCGGTGCCGTCGACCACGACCCAGTGTTCAGCCCGGTGCTGGTGCTTTTGCAGGGAGAGAATGCCGCCGGGATTGATGGTCAGGCGCTTGGCCTGGAAACTGTCTCCGGCATCGATGCACTGGTAGAAACCCCAGGGGCGGTAAACCCTAGAATGGGTGGTGGCTTCCGCGTGCCCCTGCGTCTTCAACTCGGCGACAAGGGCTTTGACCTCCTCGGTGCTGTCCTTGTGGGAAATAAGCACGGCGTCGTCGGTGGCCACCACCACCACGTCGTCGAGCCCGATCACCGCCACCAGCGGGCGTTCGCTGCGGATGTAGGAATTGCTGACATCGGTCAAGACCACTTTTCCCTGGGTCACGTTGCCGTGGTCATCCTTGTCGCCGCTCTTCCACATCGCCGACCACGACCCCACGTCGCTCCAGCCCAGGGTCACCGGCATGACGGCGGCGAGGCCGGTGTGTTCCATGACGGCGTAGTCGATGGATTGGGACGGGCTGGCGCAAAAGGACGTGACCTCGAGGCGTAGGAAATCGAGGTCTTTTTCGGCATTCGCCACACAGGCGCGGCAGACGTCGAGCATGTCGGGGTGCAGCCGCTCTAATTCGTCGAGATAGGCCTGGGCACCGAGAAGAAACATGCCGCTGTTCCAGTACCACTGCCCTTCTGAGACATAGTCCCGGGCCGTCTCAAGGTCGGGTTTTTCGACGAAGCGTTCCACCAGATAGCAGCCCGGAACGTTGTCGATGGGTTCGCCGCCGCGAATATAGCCATAGCCGGTTTCCGGGGTGTCGGGGGTCACGCCAAAAGTCACCAGCTTGCCCTCACGGGCGGCGATGGCGGCAACCTCCACGGCTGTGAGGAACGCCTCTTCGTCGCCAATGATATGGTCCGAAGGCAGTACCAGAAGGATCGCTCCGGGGTCTTCCGCGGTGAGGATCAGGGCGGCTACGGCTACCGCCGGCGCGGTATTGCGGCCTTCAGGTTCGAGCACGATAGCGGCGGGGCTGACACGGCTTTCACGGCATTGTTCGGCGATGACGAAGCGATGCTCGTGGTTACAGATGACCAGCGGCGAGGAGAACCTGGAAGCATCCCCGACACGGCCGAGAACGTTCTGCAACAGGCTCTGCGGCGACGACAGGGGCAGCAGCTGTTTGGGCCAGGCCTCCCGTGACATGGGCCACAGCCGGGTCCCGGCGCCGCCCGAAAGCACCACCGGCGTAATCTTATTGTCGGGGGTTCCCATCACTGAATTTCCGTCACATTCATGGCGATGCAATCTATCATGTCACTTATTGATCCACCCTTATGCAGTATCGCCGCGATGAACGGCATAGGAAAATCAAAAAACAGACGAATGTCCCAAATAAAAAACCCGGAGACTGGAATGAGCCACCGGGATTGAGAGGGAATAGTCGAAATACCGGCGGCAGGGGCGGCTTGACTCCACATCCCCGTAGGCTCATCGTGGGGGCACACGAGGACTGGGGTGTCCCGGCGCCGTTTGGCCGGGTCTGAGATTATACCCATGAACCTGAACTGGGTGATGCCAGCGGAGGGAGCGCCACGTGGGATTTTTCCCCCACGCTCCTGTTTTTACCCTTCCGGTGTCACCGTGCCCGCATTCGGGCGGGGAAAAGGGGTGTGTCATGATTGCTATTGTGGGCGGTGGGATTTGCGGTCTCGCCATTGGTTGGTATCTAGCCCGGGCCGGACAGCAGGTAAGCGTATTCGAGCGCGGAGAGGCGGGGCACGAGGCGAGCTGGGCCGCGGCGGGTATGCTGGCGGCCCAGGTGGAGGCCGAAAAGGGCGAGGAAGGTCTGTTGCCGCTGCTTCTCGAAGGCCGTGCCATGTGGGAGGAATTCGCCTGCGATCTGGCGGTCGCCTCAGGCCTGCCGGTGGACTATCGCGACGAAGGGACGTTGGTGGTGGCGCTTGACCGTGACGACGCCGAAAGCCTGCGCTTCGATTACGACTATCATCGTTCCCTGGGGCTGGATATGGAATGGCTGACGGGGGAACAGACGCAGGAGAGGGAGCCTCATCTGGCGCCGGGCGTGGTGGCCGGGGTCTATTCTCCGCTCGATCATCAGGTGGATAACCGCCAGGCCATGCAGGCCCTGAAGGCGGCCTTCACGGCGGCCGGCGGCACCCTGCACGAACATACAGAAGTTTCGAAAATTCTGGTGAGCCAGGGTGCGGTGAAGGGTCTAGTGGCCGGGGATGAGAAAATTCAAGCCGACACCGTGATCATCGCCGCCGGGGCCTGGTCGCGCAATCTGCCGGGCCTGCCCGATTCCGTGCGTCCGCCGGTGCGCCCGGTGAAGGGACAGATGCTATCCCTGCGCATGCCGCCCGACGCACCCCTGCTTTCCCATGTTGTATGGGGGCCGGGCACCTATATGGTGCCGCGCCGCGACGGGCTTCTCATTATAGGGGGGACCATGGAAGAGATGGAGTTCGACCAACGCATGACCGCGGGCGGAGTGCTCGACATGCTGCGCCACGCCTGGGAGACCCTGCCCGGCATCTACGACCTGCCGCTGGAAGAGGTGTGGGCCGGACTGCGCCCCACCAGCCGCGATGATGCTCCCATCCTGGGGCCGGTCACCGGCGATCACGGCGTGGCGGGGCTGGTCATGGCCACCGGACATCACCGCGCTGGAATTCTGTTGGCCCCGGTGACCGCCAAGGCCATCAGCGACTACGTTCTCAGCGGCAGCATGGATGACGCCTTTGCGCCTTTCGCGCCGGAAAGATTCGCGGCATGAGTTCAGAGAAGGCCATCCCCCTGCGCATCAACGGCGAGGCCGGGGAATATGTGGCCTGTGATCTGTTGGCGCTGGTGGCGGAATACGGTCTCGACCCGGCGCGACGCGGGCTGGCCTGCGCGCTCAATGATGAGGTGGTGCCCCGTGAGGCGTGGCGGCAAACCCCGGTAAAGCCAGGCGACAAGGTGGAAATCGTGCGGCCCCTGGCGGGAGGATGAGGACATGACCGAAACCACAAATAAAACGGTGATGCATAAAACAGAGTCCGACCCGCTGGTGATCGCCGGGGAGGAATTTTCCTCACGCCTGTTTCTGGGGACCTCGAGCTATCCCAACCAACAGGTGATGCTGGATTCTCTTGTCGCCAGTGGTACCCAGGTGGCGACCATGGCCATGCGCCGTGTCAGTACCGAGGGCGGCGGTGAGAGCCTGTTCGATATTCTCGGCGGGCGCTATCACCTGTTGCCCAATACAGCTGGATGCTACACGGCGCGTGACGCGGTGCTGACAGCCAAGCTGGCTCGTGAGGCGCTGGAAACCGACTGGATCAAACTCGAGGTGATCGGCGACGACGAGACCCTGTTCCCCGACGTGGAACAACTCTTGGTGGCGGCTCGCGAACTGGTGGCCGGGGGTTTCGTGGTCCTGCCCTACTGCAACGACGATCCCATCACGGCGAAGAAGCTGGAAGATATCGGCTGTGCCGCGGTGATGCCGCTGGGTGCACCCATCGGTTCAGGTATGGGAATCCGCAACCCCTATAACATTGAGATTATCCGCGATGAGTGTTCGGTTCCCGTCATTGTGGACGCCGGGGTGGGCACTGCCTCCGACGCCTCGGTGGCCATGGAGCTGGGCTGTGACGGGGTGCTCATGAACTCCGCCGTGGCCCGCGCCCGCGATCCTGTAGGGATGGCGGCGGCTATGGGCAAGGCGGTGGAAGCCGGGCGGCTGGCCTATCTGTCGGGTCGCATTCCGCGCCGTCTCTACGCCAAGGCCTCCACCGTCATGGAGGGGCGGATTTCAGGAATCGAGAAGGGCTGAAAATGCCCCCCGGCTATTCCCGTTGGCGTCCCTGTTCGCGATCCTGGGACCAGCCATCGGGGTCTTCGAGGAAGGCCCGCACTTCCGTTGCCGTGGCCTCGTCGAAGGCCCCGGTTTCCTGCGCTGCCTCGAGCACGTCCCACCAGGTGGTGAGCCCCAGCAGGCGCACCCCCATCTGCAGCAGGCTCTCGGTGCTTTCGGGGAAGATGCCGTAATGGAACACCACGAAGGCGTCGCAGACTTCGGCCCCCGCCTCGCGCAGGGCGTTGACGAAATGGATCTTGCTGCCGCCGTCGGTGGCCAGATCCTCCACCAGCAGCACCCGCGCTCCTTCCTCCATGTGGCCCTCGATCTGGGCCATGCGCCCGAAGCCCTTAAGTTCCTTGCGCACGTAAAGCATGGGCAGGTTCATGCGCTGGGCGATCCAGGCGGCAAACGGAATGCCCGCGGTTTCGCCACCCGCCACCATGTGGATGCTGCCCGGTTCCACCGCGTGTTCGATGAGCTTCACGGTGCGGTCCATGATTTCTTCACGGGCGGCGGGGAAAGAGATGATCCTGCGGCAGTCCACGTAGACCGGGCTCAGCCTTCCCGATGTCAGTTTATAGGGTTCCCCGGGCCTGGCGTTGACGGCGCCGATCTCCAGCAGCAGGCGGGCCGTGGCCTGGGCTGAATTACGGGGGCTGGTGCATTTGCGTATGGGTTGGGCGGTCATGAAAGGGTTTTCCTGAAGACGTGTTCTGTTTAGCGTTAAAGAGGGAGGGTGACAAATGGTTCTTGAGGGGGCGGTACGGTCAAGAATGGGTTTTCGAGCGCGCTCCAGGTAAGTATAGTCCTTGGCAAGTATAAAAGACGTTCTGACATGCGCGGCCGTTTAATAAAACGCATGGATTAAAAGGGAGGAACCTATGTCCGACGCCGGCTCCGGCCACCTAGCCGATATCGATATTGCGCGCGCCGCCACTATCCGGCCCATTCTCGAACTGGCGCAGGAAAAGCTAGGCATTGCCCCTGAAAACCTGCTGCCCTACGGCCACGACAAGGCCAAGGTGCCATTGAGTTATGTGGAGAGCTTGGCAGACAGGCCCGACGGCACGCTGGTCCTGGTCACCGCCATGACGCCCACCACCGCCGGCGAGGGCAAGACCACCACCTCGGTGGGGCTGGCCGACGGCCTCAACCGCATCGGCAAGCAGACCATCGTCGCCCTGCGTGAGCCCAGCCTCGGTCCGGTCTTCGGTATGAAGGGTGGAGCTGCCGGCGGCGGCCATGCCCAGGTGGTGCCCATGGACGACATCAACCTCCATTTCACCGGCGACTTCCACGCCATCAGCGCCGCCCATAACCTGCTTTCGGCGATGACCGACAACCATCTTTACTGGGGCAAGGAACCCCATCTCGACGCGCGCCGCATCACCTGGCGCCGGGTGGTAGACATGAACGACCGCGCCCTGCGTTCCATCGTCTGTTCACTGGGCGGGGTGGCCAACGGCTTTCCGCGCGAAAACGGTTTCGACATCACCGTGGCCTCCGAGATCATGGCGATCCTGTGCCTGGCCACCGATATTGACGACCTCAACAACCGGCTGGGCAATATCATCGTCGGCCAGACCCGCGACCGTGAGCCGGTCTACGCCAAGGACATCAAGGCCCAGGGGGCTATGACGGCACTTTTGAAGGACGCCCTGCAGCCCAACCTGGTGCAAACACTGGAGAACAATCCAGCCTTCATCCACGGCGGCCCCTTCGCCAATATCGCCCACGGCTGTAACACGGTGCTGGCCACCAAGACGGCACTCAAGCTGGCCGATTACGTGATTACGGAAGCCGGGTTCGGGGCCGATCTCGGGGCTGAGAAGTTCCTCGACATAAAATGCCGCAAGGCCGGACTAACGCCCGCCGCCGTGGTCATCGTCGCCACCGTGCGGGCCTTAAAACTGCACGGTGGGGCCGACGCCAAGAACCTGGGTCCGGAAGACCTGGGCGCCCTGGAGAAGGGCATTCCCAACCTGTTGCGCCATGTGGAGAATATCGGCAAATACGGCCTGCCCGTGGTGGTGGCCATCAACCGCTTCCCCACCGATTCCGATGCCGAAGTGGCGCTGGTGCAGTCGTCCTGCGAGAAGGTGGATGTCAACGCCGTGCTCGCCGATCACTGGGCGCGGGGCGGAGAGGGTGCCGAAGAGCTGGCCAAGGAGGTCATCAACACGCTGGAGACCAAGAAAGCCGATTTCAAGTTCCTCTACCCCGACGACATGCCGCTGATTGAAAAGGTGCGTGCTGTCGCCAAGGAGATTTACCGCGCCGACGATATTTCCGTGGACAAGGCGGTGGCGGCGCGCTTCGCCGAAATCGAGAAGCTCGGCTTCGGCCATTACCCGGTCTGCATGGCCAAAACCCAGTACAGCTTCTCCACCGATCCCAGCCTTAAATGTGCGCCGGAAGGGTTTACCGTTCCCGTGCGCGAGGTGCGGCTGTCATCGGGCGCCGAGTTCGTGGTGGTGCTTACCGGCGATATCATGACCATGCCGGGTCTGCCCAGCGTACCGGCGGCCGAAGCCGTGGGCGTGGGCGATGACGGCCTCATCTTCGGGTTGTTCTAGGGGATAGCTTTTCTCTTTATCCTTGTAAATGAGGCGAGAATGACCTCGACTGGGACTAGCCCAGCCGGACGCCCCGGAGAGAGATATCCCAGAGAGAACGGCGGGGCATTCCAGCAGGTTTCTCAGGCGCTTTTTATTTCCCCATAGGCGGTGAGAAGGGGGGCGTCATCGCTGGGTTCGAGGATGCGGTCGAGACCTGGCAAAAATCCCATTTCTTCCTTCTGGATGTGAAAGACCTCGCGCTCCACAAGTTCGTGCCCGGCGGCGTGGAACTGGCTCCAGCCCGTGGCATCGAAGCCGCCTTCCTTGGCCGCGGTGGCGGCGGCCACCAGACGCCCGGCCAAGGGCCGGATGAGTTCATGTTCCTGACGCAGCATTTCAGGGATTCCGGGGTCGAAGGCTTGGCCGAAACGAGGGAAGAGATGGTTTTCCTCGAAGGCGTAATGATAAGTGACGTCCTCGCTGAGGGTGGTGGCCAGTTCCTCGAGTAGGGCGGCGGTATCTGCATCGCCCGTGTCGGGAGGATCTTCGGGGCCATGGGCGGCCAGTAGTTTTTCGAGACGCTCCAGCAGCGCTAGCATGGCGGCGTGTTCTTCGTGCAGATTACGCAGAATTTCGAGGCTCAGATTAAACATCAGGGCTTTTCCTTGTTCGTTGTTTTGGTTGTTTCGGTCGTTTCCGATATTTTCCCGGTCTTGCCTGTGTCACGCAGGCAGCGGCGTATCAGCCACAGCACACGTAGTGCGAAGGCGGTGTATATCAAGGCGCTGAGGAGTCCGGCAAGGCCGCCGAGGCGGACCGGCAGGGGCGCTTCCAGAGCTATGCCTACCGCCACCAGAATAAGGGCTAGGCCGTGACAGAGGGCATGGGCGCGGCGCGGGCCCTCGGGCGCCAGCTCGCTCATGAGCGGCGGCGTAGCTCCGGCGCTGGTGGCGTTCATGGCGCCGAGGAAGGGCAGGATGCGCTGCAGGACACCGAGGAGAAAGGTGAGGAGCCAGCCGAAAAGCGCGGCAAAGACGAACAGGGCAAAGCCCTGGCTTCCGGCGAGGCCGAGCGCTGTGGCGCAACCTAAAGCCAGGCTCACCACCAGAAAAAACCAGCCCGCGCGCATGAGCAGAATGGAAATGCCCAACTTGCGGCGCATGGCGGTGGCCAGGCAGCGCTTCATGCTACGCAGATGCAGGGCTACACCGAAAAGCCCCGACAATGCGCCCGCCGCCATCAGCAGGGGTGTTCCGAGAAAGATACCGGCCAGCGCCGCCATCAGCCCGAATACGGCGAGTGCGAAAACGGTGCGGCTCTCACCCACCGGCACGCCTTGTGAAAGAGCGAAGAGCGGTAACAGGATGTGGCTGAATCCGAGCACCAGCATTCCCATGAAGCCGAACCCGGCGGCTATCATGTGGAGGGTGGCGATGCCCGCGCGGTCATGGAGAAAGCCGTGGTCACCGTCGGCGATGAGAACAAGCCCCAGCGCCATAGCGGCGGCCAACGCTACCAGTGCGGGTAGGCCGAAGCCGCTCAGGGGTTCGAAAGTTAGGGCGCGTTGCAATATCCGCCACATCAGCTCGGCCACCAGAACCATGTATATGGCGAGACCGAGCGCCACACCGAACCCGCCCACGGCCATGGCAGAGGGGTCGCCCGCCGCCATGCCCCACACCAGGACGGCGACGCCGGGAATGAATAACCAGGAGGCGGCGCGGGTGGCCGTGGCGCTGCGTAGCGGCATTCCCGTGGCTACCGGCAGCATCTGGAAAGAAACCCCCATGGCGGTCATCGTCAACACCCCCAGTGTCAGGCTGTGCAGTGCCGCCAGCGCCGGTCCGGGGCCGCCGGCGAAAAAGGCCACGTGGTTGGGAAAGGCCGCGATTAGCGCCCATAACAGGATATGGAAGAACAACGCGGCGGTGAAATAGCGGTAGGGTATAGTGAGGTCGAGTAGCTGTGACTGCGCCCCCATGAGGATGCTTCCGGGAAAGTTCATGAGCTGGATTCCGAAGACTCTGGGGACGGCCGTATGCGGGTGAGGGTCAGGCGTAGCTCTCCCTCACCAACGGCGTCGGGGGGCTCCTTGGTCCAGGACCAGCCGCGCTCCACCAGTTCGGGATACAGATTCACGGGGTCACGGGCCATGAGGATGCGCACTGTGTCGCCGGTATCGGCGCGTTCAAGGAGCTCGACGATGGCTACCAAGGGCTTGGGTGGGGTATGGATATCACGCAGGTCGAGGCAAGGAACTCCCGCCTTCCAGAGGACGGGGACATCGCCAGCCACGGGTTTATGATTCGTCGTTTCGGGCAAGGTTCCACTTTCGCGTTTCCGATTGGGTAGAAACAAGAGAACGGGGAGTCAAGGGGACTCTGGTTTCCTGAAGGATTACACCGCCTTTGAGTGTTTTCCTTCCGCCACCTCGAGATAGGCGTCGAAGGCGGCGCACACACAACGCACCAGCAGGCGGCCGTCGGGGGTGACGGTGATGCGGTCGCCGTCCAGTTCGATCAGCCCGTCGGCGGCCAGTTCCTCGAGCCTGGGCCGAGCCTCGGCAAGGGCGTCGGCGGTTTCCCCGTGCTCGCCGCAAATTTGCCCAAGGTCGATTTCGAAATCGCACATGAGGCGTTCTATCACCCCCCGGCGCAGCCGGTCGTCCGGGGTTAGTTCGACGCCGCGCGCGGTGGGCAGGCGGCCCTCGTCGAGATTACGGCGGTAGAGGTTGAGTTGAGGGAAGTTCTGGACATAGCCGGCGGGAAGGGAGGAGATGCTCGATGCGCCAAAACCGATCAGGGTGTTGGCGCGGTCGGTGGTATAGCCCTGGAAATTACGGTGCAGCACGCCCGCCTTCAGTGCCGCCGCCATGGGGTCGTCATCGCGGGCGAAATGGTCGAGGCCGATGGTGGTAAAGCCGTGCTCCTCGAGAAAGGCCCTCGCCGCCCCGGCCTGTTGCCAGCGCGCTTCGGTGCCGGGCAGGGCGTCCTCGTCGATCATCCTCTGGTGGACCTTCATCCATGGCACATGGGCATAGCCGAATAGCGCCAGGCGCGTGGGCTCCAGCTCCAGAACCTTCTCCGCCGTGGCCAGCAACTCGTCGGTGCCCTGATGGGGCAGGCCGTACATGAGGTCGATGTTGATCTCGGCGATGCCGACACTGCGCAGGCTGTCAATCACCCGCTTGGTCTCGTCGAAAGGCTGGATGCGGTTGACGGCCTGTTGCACCCGCGGGCTGAAATCTTGGACGCCGAGGCTGACTCGGGTCACGCCTGCCTGACCCAGGGCGGCGATGGTCTCTTCGCCGACGCCACGGGGATCGCTCTCCACGGCGAATTCACTCTCCTCGTCGAAGTCGAAATGGGTGCGCAGGGCGTCGGACAGGCGCAGGATATCAGCGGGCGCGAGGCTGGTGGGGGTGCCGCCGCCCCAATGCACGTGGGAGGCACGATGGCGTTTGCCCAGCGTGCCGGCCACCCGTTCCACCTCCGCCGTCACGTGATCGAGATAGGCGGCGATGGGTTCATAGCGATTGACGATCCTAGTGTGGCAGCCGCAGAACCAGCACATGGTGTCGCAGAAGGGGATATGCACATAGAGAGAGAGGGAGTCGCCGCCGGGAATTTCGGCGAGCCAGCGGGCATGGGTGGTGGCGTCCACGGCTTCGGTAAAATGGGGCGCGGTGGGATAGCTGGTGTAGCGCGGCACCGGCTGGTCGTATCTGGCGAGGGTCTTGGGCTTTAGCATGGGGCTTTCCGGCCTTTAATTTCGATCTTTATTTCGGGATGCCGGGCGTCAGGCCGGGGCCTGTCCGGCAAGGGTTTTATAGAGGGCCACGGTCTGAGCGGTGATGAGGGGCCGCGCGAAGCGTTCCTCCACCAGACGCCGGGCCTCGCCCCCCATCTTTTCCCGCAATTGGGGGTCCTGGGCAAGCTGAGACAGCGCCGTGGCCAGCGCTTCCGAGTCGCGGGCTGGCACCAGCAGGCCGTTTTTTCCGTGGCGCACGATCTCGCGGCAGCCAGGTACGTTGCTTGCAATCAGCGGTCGCGCGCAGGATGCTGCCTCGAGCAGGCTCAGGGGCAGGCCCTCGCGGTAGGAGGGTAGTACCGCTATATGGGCGGTTTTTAGAATCTCCGCCATGCCGCTGCGCTGTCCCCACCATTCCACGGCACCTTCGCGCTGCCATTCCTCCAGGGTCTGGCGCGGAATACTGGCCGGGTTGGCGGGGTCGGGCTCGCCTATCAGCGCCACCCGTAGCGCCACGCCCTTCTCTTTGAGGATGCGCGCGGCGGCCACCAGCTCGCCCACGCCCTTGTCCCACAACATGCGCGAGGCCAGCACCGCCAGTGGCGGCGAGTCCTTATTCGTGGGTGGTGGTGGCGAGGGGGTGAAGGTTTCCGTGTCCACGCCCGAGCCGGGGATGAGGGTGATATGTCCGGGGCGGGCGATGCCGGCGATTTCCAGCGCCTCCCTGTCGTCGGGGTTCTGAACGATCACATGGCCCCGTTTGTGATTGAGCAGCAGACGCAGGGCAAACCGGATGAAGGGGCGCAGCAGGTAAGCCAGGAAGTCGCGGGAGACGAACACGTAGCCCAGACCGGCGATGGAATTCACATAGGCCGGAACTCCTGTGAGGCGGGCGGCGATGGAGCCATAAAGGGCGGGTTTGAGGGCCACGTGCTGGGTTAGGTCCGGGCGCTCGCGGGCATAGAGACGCACCAGTTCGGCGATGGCGGCCAGTTCGTGCAGGGGATTGCGGCCGCTGCGGTCGAGGGCGAGCGGCACCAGGCGGAAGCCCTCGGCGCGGATTTGCGTGGCGGCAGTTTCGCCATACACCGGGGAATCATTCACCTTTTGGTCATTCACATGGGCCGCCACCACTACCTCGAATCCAGCGTCACGGGCGGCGCGGGCATGGGCGATGCGGTGGGAGCAGAAATACCAGTCCTCGGTGACGAGATAGAGGAGCTTGGGCCGGGTTTCCGTCTGGCCTTGTGCCGGGATGGCGGGGGCAGGGTTCATGGGGCGATCATGGGGTTCCGGGGAGGGCTTTTCAAGACCACCCCCCTTTTCCCTCGTCTGTTCCCGTAAAGCAGGGGCCGTATGAGAAGTAGACGAAATACGTAATTATCATGTGATATGGGGGCATAATAGCCGGCAGCTCTGCATTCATACCAATGATTACAAATAGATACGAGACGAAGAAATAGTACTACCTGAATTTATTTACAGGCCCAACAATTCGAATAAGAGGTGTGCGGGAAACCGGCCATCCCCTTTGTCCATTGACAATTACAATATACAGTGCAATAAAATTTTCACCCTACGAATATAGGTATTTATATAGGAGTAGGGGGAAGATGGGGTTGCCGCCAAGCGGAATGCGGGCACAGTTTGCCCATGGGTTCCTCGGCGGAGAATCACTTCAGCTTTTTCGCTTTTTATTATCCACTGCACCCGTTAGGGGGGGTATCACTATGTCTAGTCTTCTCGCCTTGTCAGTTAGTATCGGCGGCCTTGGGGCCGTTGCAACCTGGCTGGCTCTCGGGCCGCTGTCGGGGATTATGTTGATCTGGGCGGCCTTTATCGGTTGGGGCTGTTATTTTGCCGCCGGCGGTAATGCTGATGCACTCAAGGCCACCATTACCTGCGGCGTTTTCGGCGCGATCTGCGCCTGGGTCGCGGCCTTGCTCATCCTCAACGTGGACATTGGTGCCCTCACGGCGCCCATCTGGGTCGGTGTGACGGTATTAATTCTTGTCTACGCCTCGCAGGTTGAGGCTCTGGCCACCATCCCAGCTAGCGTTTACGGCTATGCGTCGTCGTTTGCCTATATGCTGCACGCCAATGCGCTGAACGAGATGTCTGTAATGGCCGTCAGCTTCGATAATCCGCTGGTCATTATCTCGGTTTCCATTGCCATCGGCGCGGTCTTCGGGGCCCTCTCCAGCCGCCTCGCCGGTATGTTGGGCAGCGACTGACGTTCGTCTGACCGGTCCTTATTCCGGGGAGCATCGAGCGCCCCGGGATAAAGTATACGGGACCCGTTAAAAAAACCCCCGTTCCCCGCTACGAAAACCAGCGGGGAACGGGGTCTTTTTTATTCAGGACGGGACGGCCCCTGACTACTTCAGGCTCACTTTCATGTGATTTGCCGGCACCGCACTTTCACGGCCAACTTTTTTGGAAGGAGAAAAATTCCTAATAAGTTGGCCGACTAGTTTTCTCTCTGGGTTATCATCAACCAAATGGCAATCACTATTGCAATGCCAATAATGGCCTCAGTTGAGGCAATCTTGATGAAGTTCCCAACATTAGATACCACGGATGTAACATAATCTCCGGACTGTTCTCCAAGCAGAAGGTACACCAGCACAATCACCAGAACGGACAATATGCCTGCCCTGACTATTGGCACAAGAAGGTCGACGTACGACTTAATATGCTTGATTAACTGCTTGCTCATTGATCACATCCGCTCATTGTCTGTTTCGTTGTGCCAGTTACTTGACCAACCAAATCACAACGCCGAGTGCAATCAGTCCGGGAAGACCGGCGTTTCCGAGACTTGCCACTAGACCTGTAATGTTGCCGACCACGTCCCCAAAGAACGCCATGTTACTTGATCCGACAAGCAGAGACACTACGATGGCAAGCGCCAGTAGCCCCACACCTAATCTTGTCAAACTTGATACGGTATCACGTGCCCTATCAATCATGACTATTTACTCCTGAAATTGTTGCTCACAACAAAAGAACTTTGAAGTTCTCAATGGGGCATGATGATGAAGGTATTCTTTTTTTTTTCAAGCTAAAAAATCAAAATTTATAACTACATCTTGTGGTGATGTTACATAAATGCCACATATTTAGTGTTTATGGCGGAGACTTTTTTCTAAGTTCAGTTTACAATTTCTAGAAAAAACAGGTGGTTAGCCTTAAGGTGCGCGTATCACAAATCGTCCTTTGGATAATCGTTTGCACCCATGACATGCAATCCGCGAAAAATATTCAAAGGCAAGTGTAAGCGGCTTCGGTGCGAGACACCAAGGCCCGTGTGCTGAAACTTCCCCCCGTTACAGGGTCCCGTGACGCCATCCTGCGAAGCGCCTAGAATGTGGTTCCTGATGTTTTGTGGCGGGAAAGGGCGCGAATTCCGAATGGCGGTCTATTTCATATTGGGAATCCTTCTGCTGGTGGGGGTGCTGTTGTTGATGCTGGGCTTCGCCGATGCCGACCCCGCGGTCATGGCGCGCATTCTCAAAAGGACGTTCCTGATCGCCGCCGCCGGAGTGCTGGTCTATCTAGCGGTGACGGGACGGCTCGGCGCCGCGGCCGGCGGCCTGGCGGGGTGGGCAATCCTAGCTCTGCGCTGGCACGGTATCTGGAGGCAGGTAAAACAAGCCAGAGAGGATTACCAAGACTTTCGGGACGGCGGTGCGGGCGCGGGTGTAGGAAGCCGGGGGAGTGGCCGGAGTGGCCCTATAACCCGCCACGAGGCGCTGGAAATCCTGGGTCTGGAGGAGGGCGCCGACGAGGCCGCCATCCGCGAGGCTCACCACCGGCTGATGGTGAAAATCCATCCCGACCAGGGCGGGTCCAACTGGCTGGCCACGCGCATCAACCAGGCCCGCGACCTTCTGTTGAGGAAATGAGGCGGAGAAATCATGCCGCGTGGGTAAGCGCGCTTGCATCCGTCCGGCGCGCTATGGCACAACCAGCGGGCAGCCGCGAGGTGGCTGGATTTTTTGGTTTCGGACAGGGAGGCGGATGACACAAGTGGTTCGCAAGGCGGTGTTCCCGGTGGCGGGGCTGGGGACGCGGTTCCTTCCCGCCACCCGTGCGATTCCCAAGGAAATGCTTCCCGTGATGGACAGGCCCCTGATCCAGTGGGCGGTGGAAGAGGCCGCCGCCGCCGGGATCGAGGAATTCATCTTCGTCACTGCGCCCGGCAAGGAAGCCATTGAGGCCCATTTTGCCCCCACCCCGGCACTTGACCAGGCCCTGGAGGAAAAGGGCGATGCCGGTCTTTTGCGGGAATCTCGCGCGCTGGCCGATCTCGGGACGCGCATGACCTTTGTCTTGCAGCCCCAGCCCCTGGGGCTGGGGCACGCCGTATGGTGCGCCCGCGAACAAGTGGGCGACGAGCCCTTCGCGGTGCTGTTGCCCGACGACATGGTTCTGGATGAAACGCCTTGTCTGCAACAGATGGTGAAGGCCCATAGCGAGGTTGGCGGCAACCTGGTGGCGGTGGAGGACATACCCTGCGAGCACACCAGCCGCTATGGCATCGTCGATCCAGGCAATGGGGAAGTTTTGGGGGAAACCGGTGCGCTGGTGACGGTGAAGGGGCTTGTTGAAAAGCCCGAACCGGCTGCCGCGCCGTCTACCCTGTCGGTTATCGGACGCTATATCCTGCAGCCCTGTGTCTTTGAACTGTTGGACCTCAAGGAACGGGGCGCGGGTGGGGAAATCCAGCTTACCGATGCCCTGGCCGGGATGATCGGGGACATGCCGTTTCATGGGCTGCGTTTCAGCGGCCGGCGATTCGACTGTGGCGGTAAAATAGGATATCTCAGAGCAAACTTAGCTTACGCCCATGACAGGAACGACTTGCGGGATGCCGTCGCCGCCCTCTGTAAGGCCTTCACGTGAGCCGCCGTTCTCATGTTCACGGTGGCCGTAATGCCCAGCCAGGAAAGATGACGCCATGCATATAGCCATAATTGGCACCGGGTATGTAGGGCTTGTCTCCGGTACCTGTTTTTCAGAATTTGGCGTCGACGTGGTCTGTGTTGATAAGGACGCGGATAAGATCAGCCGCCTGTGCCAGGGCGAGATTCCCATTTACGAGCCGGGTCTCGAGGAAATGGTGCGGGACAACGAAGATGCCGGGCGGCTGTCTTTTAGCGCCGACTTGAAGGCCGCTGTGGCCAAGGCCGATGCCGTCTTCATCGCCGTCGGCACGCCGAGCCGGCGCGGCGACGGTCATGCCGATCTTTCCTATGTCTTCGCCGCGGCCGAGGAGATTGCCGCCGCCCTCGACGGCTATACGGTGGTGGTGAACAAATCTACGGTGCCGGTGGGCACCGGGCGTGAGGTGGAGAGCATTATCCGCAATACCAGCAAGGACGCCGATTTCGATGTGGTCTCGAATCCGGAATTCCTGCGCGAGGGCTCCGCCATCAACGATTTCATGCGTCCCGACCGGGTGGTGATCGGGGCCGAGAGTGACCGCGCCCGCGACCTCATGCGTCATCTCTATAATCCGCTCTACCTGATCGAGACGCCAATTCTGTTCACCCGGCGCGAGACCGCGGAACTCATCAAATACGCCGCCAACGCCTTTCTCGCCACCAAGATCACCTATATCAACGAGATTGCCGATCTTTGCGAGAAGGTGGGCGCTGACGTTCACGACGTGGCCAGGGGGATGGGTCTGGACGGCCGCATCGGGCGCAAATTTCTGCATCCTGGCCCCGGCTATGGCGGCTCGTGCTTTCCCAAGGATACGCTGGCCCTGGTGCGCACCGCCCAGGAAGTGGGTGCGCCGCTGGGCATGGTCGAGCATGTGGTGACCGCCAACGACGCCCGCAAGAAACACATGGCCGAGCGCATCATCGCCGCCTGCGGCGGGTCGGTGAAGGGCTGCACCATCGCCGTGCTTGGTCTGACCTTCAAGCCCAACACCGACGATATGCGTGACAGCCCCAGCCTCGAGATTATCCCCGCCCTGCAGGCGGCGGGCGCTACCGTGCGCGCCTTCGACCCCGAAGGCATGGAGGAAGCCAGGGCGCTTCTTGACAATGTGGTGTGGTGCACGGACGCCTATGACGCCATGAAGGACGCCCATGCACTGGCCATCCTCACCGAATGGAACGAATTCCGGGCGCTCGACCTGGGCCGGGCAAAGTCGCTGTTGCAGGAGCCGGTCCTGGTGGACCTGCGCAATATCTACGATCCTCTGGAGATGAAGGCCGCCGGATTCAACTATTCCAGCGTCGGCCGCCCCGACAGCGCCTTCGACCCCGGCGCGTAGGGAAACGCTCTTTGCCGTCCCCCCACAGCTTCGATCCCACGATCCTGCGCGAATACGACATACGCGGCGTTGTCGGCGAGACGCTGGGTAACGATGACGCCCGCGCCCTGGGCCGGGCCTTCGGAACCATGGCCGGAGAAACGGGCGCAACCACGGTCTGCGTCGGCTATGACGGTCGCACCACCTCGCCGCAGCTAGAGGCGGCGGTGGTGGAGGGGCTGGGCGAGGCTGGAATAGCGGTGAAACGGGTGGGGCTGGGACCCACGCCCATGCTCTATTTCGCCATCCACCACCTGCGGGCCGATGGCGGCGTCATGATTACCGGCTCCCACAATCCGCCCGACCATAACGGTTTCAAGATGATGCTTGGCGGCAAGCCTTTCTTTGGCGTAGACATCCAGCGCCTGGGCGAGGTGGCGGCGCGGGGCGCTTTCTCCGACAGCGGAGATGAGGCGGGACGTGCGGTGGAAACGGTTGCCGTTGACGAGCCCTATCTCCATACCCTGGTGGCGGCCTATGAAGGCGTGGCAGAGGGGGCGGACCTCAAGGTGGCCTGGGATGCCGGAAACGGGGCCGCCGGCGAGATCATGGCGCGGTTGACACAGCGCCTTGCCGGGACCCATATCCTGATCAACGAGACCATCGACGGCAGTTTTCCCAGCCATCACCCCGACCCCGCCGTGGCCGAGAACCTAACGCAATTACAGGAAACGGTGCGGCGCGAGGGCTGTGATCTTGGCATCGCCTTTGACGGTGATGGCGACCGTATCGGCGTGGTCGACGACGAGGGTGAGATTCTGTGGGGCGACCAGTTCATGGTGGCCCTGGCCGGTGATGTTCTGAAAGACACACCCGGCGCCACCATCATCGCCGATGTCAAGGCGAGCCAGGTTCTATTCGACGAGATCGCGCGCATGGGCGGCACGCCGCTGATGGGGCGCACCGGGCATTCCCTGATCAAAGCGCTGATGGCGGAGACCGGCGCGCCGCTGGCGGGCGAGATGAGTGGACACATCTTCTTCGCCGACCGCTATTTCGGCTATGACGACGCCCTCTACGCGGCGGTGCGGCTGTTGCGGGTGGTGGCGCGAACGGGCGAGAGCATGGCCGCGCTGTGCAGGCGCCTGCCGAAGGTTGTGAATACGCCGGAGCTGCGGTTCGACTGCGCCGATACGCGCAAGTTCGCCGTCATCGAAGAGGTCAAGGAAAGGTTGCAAGCCGCCGGCACGGAGGTCAATGACATGGACGGGGTGCGGGCGAGTACCCCTGACGGTTGGTGGCTGCTCCGGGCTTCCAACACCCAAGCGGTTCTGGTGGCGCGTTGCGAGTCGGGTGAGGAGGCAGGGCTGGAACGGCTCAAGGCCGACCTGGTGGAGCAGTTGCGGCAGAGCGGGGTGACGCCGCCGCAGTTCTAGGGGGTTTAGAGATTTATTTCCGCACCATCTGTTTGTCCGCCGCCGACAGGGCGGCGGAGACCTTGCCCTTGGGCGGTATGGCCATGCATCTGAAATTATCCTTTTTCAGTTCCTCGCAGACGTGGCGTGCCCTGGCTTTGTCAAGCCCTATGAGGCGAGCGCGGTAGATCATGCCGTTTTCTTCTTTCTGCGGCATGACCACCACCTTAGCGTTTGCCAGCAGGGAAGGCGGTAGGCGCCGCGCGGCGCTGCTGGCGACGAGATGGGCTGAAGCATAGCGCGAGAAGGCCCCGACCTGGATGCCCCACGCTGCCTTCGCCTTCTTCACCGCCTTGGCGGCCGTGGCCCGTTGCGTCTTTTTCTTCGATTCCAGAAGAGCCTGTTTCTGGCTTTCTCCCATATCCTTCATGGCGACGCCGGAGCGGATGACCCGGAACCCCTTATCCAGGAGTTTGGCCATATGGATGTTGCGCGACTTAGCCGAGAGCCCCCCCATGACCACGCCAACCAGCCGCCGGTCGTAGCGCGCCGCTGAGGCCGCGAGGTTGAAGCCCGAGGCGCGGATATAGCCGGTCTTGATGCCGTCGGCCCCGCTGTAGGTCTTCAGCATCTTGTTATGATTCTTGTAAGTCTTGCCGTTATGGGAAAAGGATTGGACCGAAAAGAAATGGTAGTATTCGGGGTGGTCGGTGAGCAGTCCCCGCGCCAGCACCGAGAGGTCGCGCGCGGTAGAGAGCTGGCGCCGGTTGGGCAGGCCCGAGGCGTTGCGGAAGGTGGTGCTTGACATGCCAATTTCCTTGGCCTTGCGTGTCATCATGCGTGCGAAATTGGCCTCGTCCTCGCCCAAGGATTCGGCGATGATGGTGGCCACGTCATTAGCCGATTTCGTCACCAGGGCAAGAATGGCGTCGCGCACGGTAATGGACTGGCCCTTCTTCAGCCCCAGTTTAGAGGGCGCCTGGTTGCTCGCCCTTTTCGAGGCCCGTAATTTCTGGTCAAGGGTGAAGCGGCCGTCGCCCAGGGCCTCGAAGGTCATATAGAGGGTCATCATCTTGGTCAGCGAGGCCGGGTAGTTCCGGGTGTCGGCATTGACCTCGTGAAGGACGGCGCCAGTATCAGCGTCAACGATGATGGCAGCGTATTTAGCCAGTGCCGGATGGGCGGAGAATAGAACCAAAAGCACGGCCATGACGGCAAGTGCCGGGGAGGGGGAATGGAGAAAGGAAACTTTCATCGTGCTGTCGCTTGCCCTTACGTTTCGTGATTCGCCGTGTTTCCAGCCGTGCGTCCTGTGCGGGTCTTTTCGTCGCAGTCTCTCTTTTCGTTACAGTCTATTTGTCTTGTGTTTTTTGTCCCGGGCCCTGATTCTAGAGAAAAAAAGGGAGGCTTGTCACGGGATTAGTGAGGGATTAGTTAATTTAGGTTAATTAGCCCTTAATTATGTGAATATTTTCTTATCCCACGTTAAGGAACTTGAAGCCAGGCGATGGCATTCTATGTTACCTTTTAGGCTCCGCTGGAGTTGTTTTTTAAGGTGGGCGACGAGGAACGAAAATGAGCGATTACGACCGGCATGACGACGAGATTCCGGAAACCGGCGTGGCCATCAAGACCAAGCCAAAGACCAAGAAACCGTCCCTCTATAAGGTCATTCTTCTGAATGACGACTACACACCCATGGAGTTCGTGGTGGAAATTCTCGAAAGCTTCTTCAACAAATCCCATGAGGAAGCTCTGCAGATCATGCTTCACGTGCATCAGAAAGGAGTCGGTATCTGCGGCGTCTTTCCTTACGAGATCGCCGAGACCAAGGCCACCCAGGTGATGGATATGGCACGCCGCCACCAGCACCCCCTGCAATGCACGTTGGAAAAGGAATAACGGACCGTGTTATCGGCAAATTTGGAAAAAAGCCTGCATCGGGCGCTGGGCCTGTCCGGTGAACACCGCCACGAATACGCCACGCTGGAGCATTTGCTTCTTGCCCTGACCGAGGATCAGGACAGCATGGCGGTGCTGCGCGCCTGCGATGTGAATATCGACCGCCTGCGCCGGGACCTGGAAGTCTATATCGACGACGAACTGACGGATATCGTCGCCGAGGAAGAGGTGGAAGCTCAACCCACAGCAAGCTTCCAGCGCGTTCTCCAGCGTGCCGCCATCCATGTGCAGTCCTCGGGTCGCGAAAAGGTAACAGGGGCCAATATCCTGGTGGCCATGTTCGCGGAACGGGAATCCTACGCCGTCTATTTCCTTCAGGAGCAGGACATGTCGCGGCTCGACGCGGTCAATTACATCTCTCATGGTATCGCCAAGGTGCCGGAGTTTTCCGAGACTCGCCACCTGCACGGCGTCGAGGAGGAAGAGGAAGATGAGGAAAGCAAGGTGGAGAAAGAGGCCTACGAGGTCTATTGCGTGCACCTCAACGAAAAGGCGGAGCAGGGAAAGATCGACCCCCTGATCGGCCGCGACGCGGAGATCGAGCGCACCATCCAGGTGCTGTGCCGGCGCACCAAGAATAACCCGCTTTATGTGGGCGAACCCGGCGTTGGCAAGACCGCCCTGGCCGAGGGGCTGGCGCGGCGCATCGTCCACGGCGAGGTTCCCGACGTATTGAACGGGGTTTCCATCTATGCCCTCGACATGGGGGCTCTGTTGGCCGGGACGCGCTATCGCGGCGATTTCGAGGAACGCCTGAAAGCCGTGATTACGGGTCTGGAGGCCCGTGAACACGCGGTGCTGTTCATCGACGAGATTCACACCGTTGTCGGGGCCGGCGCCACCAGCGGCGGTTCCATGGATGCCTCCAACCTGTTGAAGCCGGCCCTGGCCAGCGGCCAGATGCGCTGTATCGGCTCCACCACCTATAAGGAATACCGCAACCATTTCGAAAAGGACCGTGCCCTGCTGCGCCGCTTCCAGAAGGTCGATGTCAACGAGCCGTCGTTAGAGGACACGGTGAAGATCCTGCGCGGCTTGAAACCCTATTACGAAAAACACCACAAGGTGCGCTATACCGCCGAGGCTATCCGCACCGCGGTGGAGCTTTCAGACCGCTATATCGGTGATCGCAAGCTGCCCGACAAGGCCATCGACGTGGTGGACGAAGCTGGTGCGGCGCAGATGCTGCGGCCCAAGAGCCGCCGCAAGAAGGTGATTTCGGTCAAGGATGTGGAAGCCGTGGTGGCCAAGATCGCCCGTATCCCCCCGCGCAACGTTTCCGCCGACGACAAAGCCGTTCTCAAGACCCTGGCGCGCGACCTCAAGACCATGGTCTTCGGTCAGGACAAGGCCATTTCAGCCCTTTCCAGCGCCATCAAGCTGTCACGGGCTGGCCTGCGCGAGCCCGAAAAACCGGTGGGCAATTACCTGTTCTCGGGTCCCACCGGTGTCGGCAAGACCGAGGTGGCGAGGCAGCTCGCTCTGCAGCTGGGGATTGAGCTGATCCGTTTCGACATGTCGGAATACATGGAACGACATAGCGTTTCGCGCCTGATCGGGGCGCCGCCGGGATATGTGGGATTCGACCAGGGTGGATTGCTGACCGACGCTGTGGACCAGCATCCCCACTCGGTGCTGCTGCTCGACGAGGTCGAAAAGGCCCATCCCGACCTGTTCAATGTGCTGTTGCAGATCATGGATTACGGTAAGCTCACCGATCACAGCGGCAAGAGCATCGATTTCCGCAACGTGATACTGATCATGACCACCAATGCCGGGGCAAGCGAACTGGTCAAACCCGCTGTCGGTTTCGAGCGTCAGACTCGTGTCGGCGACGACGAAGAAGCCATCAACCGCACCTTTACCCCAGAATTCAGAAACCGGCTGGACACCATTATTTCCTTCGCTGCGCTTTCTCCCGCCACCATGGGCAAAGTCGTGGACAAGTTCATCCTGGAGCTTGAGAACCAGCTTGCCGACCGCGAGGTGAGCATCGTGCTGGACGTTCCGGTGCGGGCCTGGCTGGCCGAAAAGGGCCATGACGAGAAATTCGGGGCACGGCCGCTGGCTCGGGTTATTCAGGACCACGTGAAAAGGCCGCTGGCCGAGGAACTACTGTTCGGCAAGCTGGCCAAGGGCGGGACCGTGCGGGTCAAGGTGGCGGCTGGAAAGCTCGCCTTCTCGTATCCTAAATCGAAGCCCAGGAAAGCCTCGCGCCGCGTTTCTGCCAGCGCGGGATAATCTTTATACGTTTGCTTCGCTGTGCCCTTTGGTCGTCCCTCAGTCGCTGGGAAACCGGGTTGGGAATGACAGCGCTTTTCCTCACTCCACCTCGAACAGGGCGTCGATTTCAACCGCCGCACCAAGCGGTAGCGAGGCGCAGCCCACTGCGAAACGGGTGTGGCACCCGGCTTCGCCGAACACCTTCACCATCAGGTCCGAGGCACCGTTCATGACCTTGGGATGATCGCTGAATTCCGCCGTCGCAGCGACGAAGCCGCCCAGCTTCACCACCCGTTGCACGCGGCTGAGATCGCTTTCCAGCGCAGCGGAAGCCTGGGCCAGCAGGTTGACGGCGCAGAGCCGCGCCGCCGCTTGGCCAGCCTCAATATCAAGCTCCGCACCGAGACGGCCCGTATATGTGACTGCGCCGTCGGCCATGGGCAGTTGCCCGGAGACATAAAGATGCCCTCCCGAAATCAGCGTGGGCAGGTAATTGGCGAGAGGAGCGGAGAGCCGGGGCAGGGTGATGCCCAGTTCTTTAAGCCGGGCCGTGATGGCGTTGGTCATGGGGGGTCCTTCCGTCAGGGTAGGTCGTCAGTCGAGGGGCGTGCGCCCGGCCCACATCTGTTGCGCCATGGCGTCGGCGTCGTCTGATGTTTCGGCGCGGCCCAGAAGCTTCAGCGCCAACGCCGCGGTACCGGTGACGGCGGCTTGCGCGCAAGGGTGATCGATATCGCCCTTCCACAGGGCGGCAAGGCGGGCCACCTCGTGGGGTTCGCCGCGCCAGTCATAGGGGTCTTGGGTAAGCGCCGGCCATTCCTCTTCGCCGTCCACGCCGTCATTGACCATGAGCACGAGGCAGGGTTTTCCCGGATTGCGCTGGGCCTCGCCGCCGCCGCCTTTGAATACGGAGGCGCGGGGCTGGCCGGTGAGGCGCGAGGTGTCGCGGTGGAGGTCGCGGAAATCGGGATGAAAGACGCCGGTCATATGCGCGCGCGCGCGCAGGGGGTTTAGGGCGCGGGCGAAGCTGTTCACAGGAGAGCGCAGGGCAAACATGGGCCGCAGGGCAAACAGGGTCCCGAGTTGCGGGGCGAAGGTCTCCAGCGGCAGGTAGACCAGGGTCTCGCTGGTGAGCCGCGCGGCGGCGTCCTGTAGTGAGGCGCAGGGTGTGATCCCGAGATGGGCGAGCGCAGCGCGGGTGGTGGGAGCTAAGTCCTCGTCTTCCAGCCCGGCGATGCCGTGCATGGCTACGGTGACACCGTTTTTCGCCAGCAGCAGGGCCGAGAGCACAAACCAGGGAAGCTGTTTGTGGCGGTCAGCATAGGAAGGCCAGTCGAGATCAACGGCAGCCGCATCATCGGGCAGGGGCGCCAACAGGGCCCGCGCAGCCTCCACGAATCCCGCCAGTTCTTCCGCCGTTTCGCGGCGGTAGCGCATGAGCATGAGAAATGCGCCGAGCTGTTCCGGGGCCACCCGGTCCTTAAGGATCAGGGTCATGGCGTCGCGGGCCTCGTCGTGGGTCAAGGCACGGGACTTGCCGGGGCCGCGCCCGAGCAGGCGCACGAAGGGGGCGAAGGTGGCGCTGTCTGTTTCCGGGGTGTCTGTCATGATTGCATCATAGAGAAAGTCTTCGCCTTGAACAGGTCACGGCGCTCTCACGGCCGTTTCACGGCCAGAGTCAGACCATCGGCCACGGGGATCATGGAGAGGGTAATACGTTTATCCTGGTGGAGGGCGGCGTTGAAGTCGCGCCGCGACAGCGTGTCGGCGGAGGTATCGCCCGCGTCGGAAACCCTGCCGCCGCACAGCACATTGTCCACCACCATGAGCCCGCCAGGACGCAGCAGTTCCAGAACCCGTTCGTAATAGGCGGCGTATTCGCTCTTGTCGGCGTCGATGAAAGCGAAGTCAAAACTACCCACCGCACCCTCAGCCATAAGGGTGTCAAGGGTCTCCAGGGCCGGGGCCAGGCGCAGGTCGATCTTGTCCTTGACCCCGGCCTCGGTCCAGTAGCGTTGCGCCACCGCCGTCCATTCCCGGTTTACGTCACAGGCCACGATACGCCCGTCTGCGGGTAAGGCTAGGGCCACGGCGAGCGCCGAATAGCCGGTAAAGACGCCGATCTCAAGGCACCGTTTCACACCCATGATTTCTACCAGCAGGGCCATGAAAGCCCCCTGTTCCGGGGAAATCCGCATCTCGGCGTCGGGCAGGGCGTCACTCTCGGCGGCGAGCCTTTTCAGCACCGGGTGTTCACGTACGCCCACCGACAGCAGATAGTCGTAAAGGCGCGGCGTTAGGGGCAGGGTTTCCCGTGTCATGGTCCGATTCCCTTGTCTCAGCCTGCCAGCACCAGCTTGCCAGGATTCATGATGTTGTGGGGATCCAGCGTGCGCTTGATGGCGCGCATCTGGTCCAGCTCCAGCGGGTCGGCGAGCCGCACCAGCTCGTCGCGCTTGAGCCGCCCGATGCCGTGCTCGGCGCTGATGCTGCCGCCCATGTCCACCACCGTGTCATGAACCAAACGGCTGGCCTCATCCCAGCGCGAGAGGAAGGCCTCGCGTTCGGTGTCCTTTGGCTGGCTTAAGTTGAAGTGGATATTGCCATCGCCCACATGGCCGAAGGCTACCACCCGCACCCCGGGGATCAGTCTTTCCACGCGTCCGGAGGCTTCCCCGATAAAGCCTGGCAGGGTGGCGATGGGCACCGAAATATCGTGCTTGATGCTGCCGCCTTCATGCTTCTGGGCCTCTGACACGCTCTCGCGCAGCTTCCACAGGGCTTGTGCTTGGGTTTCTCCGGCGGCCACCGTGGCATCATTGATGAGCCCGGCCTCCAGCGCCTTTTCCAGCAGGACGTGGAGGGCGTCGGCCAAAGCGGGATCGCGGCGGGTAGCGGTGGCCTCGCAGAGCACATAGAAGGGGTGGGGTGCGGCCATCGGGTCGCGGGTTCCTGGAATATGGGTGAGCACGAAATCAAGCGCGATGCGGGGCATCAGCTCGAAGGCGGTAACGGCGTCGCCCAGGGTCTCCCTGGCGCGGGAGAAGAGAGCGAGAGCGGCCTCGGGGCTGGCGACGCCGGCGAAGGTGGTATGCCGCTCCACGGGCGGGGGAAAGAGTTTAAGAACCCCCGCGGTGATGATCCCCAGTGTGCCCTCGGAGCCGATGAGGAGTTGCTTGAGGTCGTAGCCGCTGTTGTCCTTGCGCAAGGACTTCAAGCCGTCATAGACCCGGCCGTTGGGCAGCACCGCCTCGATTCCCAGCACCAGCTCGCGCATATGGCCGTAGCGTAGCACCGCACAGCCGCCGGCATTGGTGGCTATGTTGCCGCCGATCTGGCAGCTTCCCTGGGCCCCCAGTGAGAGCGGGAAGTAGCGCCCGGCGTCGCGAGCCGCCGTCTGCACCGTTTCCAAGATGCAACCCGCCTCCGCGGTCATGGAGTTGTTCACCGTGTCCACCTCGCGGATGCGGTTCATGCGCGACAGACAGAGCAGAATCTCGCCGCCATGCTCGAAGGGAACTGCGCCCCCCACTAACCCTGTATTGCCGCCCTGGGGCACGATGGGCACGCAGGCCTCGGTGCACAGGTGCACGCAGGCCGACACTTCGTCCACGGTGGCCGGGCGCAGCAGGAGGGGGGTGACGCCGTAATAGAGGCCACGCTCATCCACCAGATGGGGGGCCATGTCTTGACGGTCGTCGCTCCAGCCCCTGTCGCCGACGGCGTCCTTGAGGGCTTGAAGAAGCTCCGGCGTGGGGGTTGCGTGGGCGGCAGGGAGTGGCACGCTCATGGCGTCGGCTCTTGTGGAGTGGCTACAGGATTGGTGGCGCGGCGCAGGCGGTCGTTGATGGCGAGCCCGAGCCCGGTTTCGGGCACCGCCATGACGGCGATGGCCTTATGGACGGGGCGATCGAGCTCGCGCAGCATGGCGAACAGATTGGCCGCCGCCTCGGTGAGATCGCCGCCGGGCGAGAGATTGCACTCGGCCGCCGCGCCGGTGATGGCGTGCGGCCCGAAGGAAAGCAGGGCTTCGCCGGGAATGATGTCTTCTGCGTTGAGGCGCAGCGGACGCGCCGGCGCGTAGTGCTGCAGGAGCCGGCCAGGAGAGCTGGGCGCGGCGTCGGAACCGGTTTCGGGACGGTCTAGAGGTCCGGTGACGGCCTCCACCTTTTCGGCCGTGACGCCGCCGGGGCGCAGCAGCAGGGGCGCATCTCCGGTGAGGCCGATAACGGTGGATTCGAGCCCGATGGCGCAAGGTCCGCCATCGAGAATGAGGGCCACAGCATCGCCCAGCGATGCGGCCACATGGGAAGCGGTGGTGGGGCTGATGGTGCCGGAAGGGTTGGCACTGGGCGCGGCCACGGGGCGGGCAAATTCAGCGAGCAGGTCCAGCGCCACCCCGTGGGCAGGCACGCGCAGGGCGAGGCTGTGGAGGCCGGCGCTGGCCAGCAGCGATACCGGGCAGTCGTTGCGGCGCGGCAACACCAAGGTCAGTGCCCCGGGCCAGAAGGCCTCTGCCAACTTGCGCGCGCACTCGTCGAAATCCACTAGGGTTTCCGCAGCTTCTTTGTCAGCTACATGGACGATGAGTGGATTAAAGCGAGGCCGCCCCTTGGCCTTGAAGATGGCGGCAACGGCTGTGTCAGAAGTGGCATCGCCACCCAGCCCGTAGACTGTCTCGGTGGGAAAAGCCACCAGTTGGCCCGCTTTCAGCGCCTTTGCCGCGCGTGCGATTCCCGCCTCGTCGGGGGTAGTGGGAGCGATGAGGGGCGACGGAGAAGAGGCGATATTGCGGCATAGCGGCATGGGGCTTTCCGTGACGGTGGTTGCGGTAGGACGCAAGTGTAGAGACTATAAGGAAAGACGGGGTATATGGAAATCGAGAGCCGCCTTTCAAAAAAGGTGGCTC
>Ga0187833_10001456_pt1 | contig 27049 bp, 23 predicted proteins | sample ETNtaG_37_FD_167968 | JGI IMG/M metagenome (GOLD analysis project Ga0187833, IMG submission 167968) | Marine microbial and viral communities from oxygen minimum zone, Eastern Pacific Ocean - ETNP2014_SV_400_PacBio MetaG (Illumina Assembly) | ecosystem: Environmental > Aquatic > Marine > Hypoxic...
GAAATTTTAGGATTTACTACAAAAAATTGGAAAGGTGGGCAAAGTAGAGAAAAATGGAATTTGAATAACAAACCTACTAATCCAGGTAGACTCAATGATTTGAGACATATAATTTATAAATCTGCAGATTCACCTTGGAGACAATCAAAAAAAAATATTGGTCTCATGCTAAAAGAAGGCATTCTAAAAGAAAATATCGATGGAGAAGCAATTAAATGGGCCCTCAACAGAATTAAGAAAAGGAAAGAAGAAAGAAAAATTATTATGGTTATCTCAGACGGAGCTCCAGTTGATGATTCGACTCTATCAACAAATCCAGGAGATTATTTAGAAAAAAATTTAAAACAAACAGTCAAATTTATTGAAGACAAATCTAACATAGAAATTTTAGCAATAGGAATTGGTCACGATGTATCCAGATATTATAGTAAAGCAATTAAAATTACCGATGTTCATGAGTTAGGCGACGTAATGATTAGCCAGCTAAGCAATCTGTTTAATAATAAAACCTTAAAGTCTTTAAATTAAATTTTTTTTAAATCGGCATTGATCCAACTTATGTTAACAAGTGCACCTTTTGTTCCTGAAATATTTTTGAAACTTATTTTTCCATAGTTTTTTTCCAACAACGTTTTACCAATAAATGTTCCTAATCCTAAACCTATTTTTGATTTAATTGTCTGAAAAGAAGATATAATATAAGGTTCACCTAGTTTATCTATTACATCGCTTGAAAAGCCAGGGCCATCATCACAAATTTGTATTTCCGTATTTTTTTTATTACTTATTAACTTTATTTCTACTTTTTGTTTAGAAAATTTATTTGCATTACCAATAAAGTTTCTTAGACCATAATTTATTTCGATAGATCTTTGAAACTTAATTGGATTCATATTTTCTGTGGTATCTAAAAAAAAATTTTTTTTACTTATTTCTTGAAAGGATCTAATAATTTCGTTTAAGTAATCTTCAAAGGCAGCCTCTGAACTAATAAACTCGTCTTCTATATTTGGACTTATAGATAGTTTTTTTAATATCTGATTACATCTATCACTTTGGCTAACTAATAGATCAATATCTTTTTTTAACTTACTATTATCTTTTAGTTCTTCTCTTAATTCTTTTGCAATTAAAGATATGGTGGATAACGGAGTTCCTAAAGAATGGGCTGCTGCCGCAGCTTGTCCTCCTAAAGATAATAATTCATGTTCTTTTGCTATAATATTTTGAATATTATCTAAAATCCCTTTTCTTTTTCTTGATTCTTCTCCGAATTTTAAACCAAAATAAACCAGAAATATTAAACATATAATTATTGCCAATGGAATAGCATACAAATAATAATCGGGAACTTGGAAATGTAAATGCATTGGACTTGGTAAATCAAAATGAAAAAAAGTTAAAATAATTGTGATAAATATTGTTATGACGACTAAACTAATGGTGCTGAATAATTTTAAATAGATTGAAGAAAATACCGAAGGTACAATCAGTAAAAAAATGAATGGATTAGTTATCCCTCCTGTAAGACAGATTAAAATTCCTAGTTGAATAATGTCATAGGCTAAATAAATTGTAGAAAGTTCATTGTTTAGCTGATTTTGCTTTATTTTAAACTTAAGAAATAAATTAGTTAAAACGCTAATGCCTATAATAAGATTGCAAGCTAGAAAGTAAAAATCAAATTGAAAAATTAGTTTTACAACGTCAATTGTAATGAATTGACCTAGTAACGCCACCCACCTCAAGTTTATAAAAGTATTTTTATCAAGTTGAAAATCTTTTGAAAATTTAAACAAGTTGTTTAAATTCATTAAATTAAATATCTAGATTTGAGACATCCAAAGCCCGACTAATAATAAAATTTTTTCTAGGGGCTACATCGCTGCCCATTAAAGTTTGTATTAATTTTTGATCATCTTTAGATTTTATCTTTGTTTTTTTTGAATATTCAACTTTTAATAAAGTTCTAGTTTCTGGATTAAGAGTAGTGCTCCATAATTCTTCTGGGTTCATTTCACCAAGACCTTTGAATCTTTGAATCTTCATTTTCGATTTTTCATTATCAATGAAAGTCTTATATCTGCTGAAGTCTTTTTTAATTTTTTTAGATTTTTCTGAAGATTTTATAATAAAGTCTTCTAGTTCTTTGTCATCTTTAATATATATATTTTTTGCTCCTTTTAAAATTCTATAGAGAGGTGGCTGAGCGAGAAAAATTTTACCATTTTCAATAAGTTTATAAAACGGATAATTGTTAAGAAAAGTTAATAACAAAGTCCTTATATGTGACCCATCAACATCTGCGTCGGTCATAATAATAATTTTGCCATATCTTAAATCGTCAATTTTAAAATCTTTTGGGTCTACGCCAAGTGCATTAATTAAAGTAACAATCTCATTTGACGACATCATTTTTGAAAGGGCTTTGGTTTGGTAATCTTTTTCTTTTCCATTTATTTTTGATAAGCCATTGTTATCAATATGAGTATTTAAAATTTTTCCTCTTAAGGGTAGGACAGCTTGAAATTTCCTATTTCTGCCTTGTTTCGCTGAGCCGCCCGCTGAGTCTCCCTCAACAATAAACAGTTCAGTGTTTTCTGCTTTTCCAATTTGACAATCGGCAAGTTTTCCGGGAAGTCCTGTTAATTCTAATGCCCCTTTGCGCCTAACATTTTCTCTAGCTTTTCTAGCAACATCTCTTGCTACAGCAGCCTGAATTATTTTTATCAAAACAACTTTGACAACAGATGGGTTTTGATCAAACCAGGTGGACAATTTCTCATTAACGACTGTTTCAATTATTAATCTAATTTCTGATGAAACTAATTTATCTTTTGTCTGAGATGAAAACTTTGGATCTGGCATTTTGACCGATAACACTGCTGTTATTCCTTCCCTAACATCATCTCCTGATAAGGAAATTTTATTTTTTTTTAAAAGACTATTTTCATTTGCATATCTATTGATTACTCTAGTTAGTGCGCTCCTAAATCCTAATAAATGCGTTCCACCATCTTTTTGAAAAATGTTATTGGTAAAAGCAAGCACATCTTCTGAATAACCAGCATTCCATTTAATAGAACTTTCTACTACTATGTCTCTTGTTTTACCAGCAATTGAGATAGGTTTTCTGAACAGTTCATTTCCATTTTTATTAAGAAGTTTTTCTTTTTTATTATCTAAAAATTCTACAAATTCATCAATTCCACCATCGTATTTATTTATAAACTCCTTAAGTTTAGTTTCAGTTTTGTCAATAACAGATATTCTTATGCCTTTATTTAAATAAGCTAATTCTCTCATTCTTTTTTGAATGATTGATGAACTAAATGCTGTAGAAGAAAAAATTTCTTTTGAAGGTAAAAAATTTATTAAAGTGCCAGTTTTATTAGTTTTACCAATAACTTTTAATGGAGATGCAGCTTTTCCATCATTAAATTCCATATAGTGTTCTTTTTTGTCTCTATAAATTGTTAATTTCAATTTCTTGGATAAAGCATTAACTACTGAAACGCCCACCCCATGCAATCCACCTGATACCTTATATGAATTGTGGTCAAATTTGCCTCCTGCATGCAATTGGGTCATAATTACTTCTGCAGCAGATTTTTTTTCACCTTTATGGATATCTGTTGGAATACCCCTGCCATCATCCAATACACATAAAGTTCCATCCTTATTGATTTCAATTTTTATATTTTTACAATAACCGGCTAAAGTTTCATCAATGGAATTATCTACTACCTCGTAAACCATATGATGCAAACCAGTACCATCATCGGTATCACCAATATACATCCCGGGTCTCTTCTTGACCGCGTCTAACCCTTTGAGAATTTTTATTGAGTCTGCTTTATAATTTCCTTTTTCTGTTTTTGATAACATTTTTATTTTTTCTCGGAAAAGAAGAAAATACCATTTTTTTGAATCTAAATAAAATGATCTAATTTTTTACACTCAAAATATGCTTGATAATCCTAATCAATTTAGACTTTTTATAATTTTATTTCCTCTTTATTAATTTATTGAAAAAAAAGTCATTTTTGGACACCAAAAAAAGAGGGAGTGCAGCATTCGCCAGCACTCCCTTCCAATTTGTACTAAATAACAATTTGAACTACTTCGGTGATCTTTTTGCTACTGCTGAGACCACACGTACCAGACCACTGCGGCCAATACTACCCATTCCATAAATTACTCCTTTTAATTCATTAAACGAATCTTATACAAAATATAACCTAGGACTTTTTATATTAAAACCAATTAATTCACCAAAACAGAAAAAGTAAAGAAGGACATTGTTTTAGTCCGCCATTCACCATCTTTGAGCACACCCAAAGAGCACATACGTCAATCAATTGAATTTTTTCAATAATTTAAATTAGGTTTTATATCAGAAAATTCGTTTATTACTGATTTTGATAATACCACGCTAATGCCGCTATTACTATAATAGGCGTCCACATGAGTTGCTCCTTTCAATCGATCAAAAGTTTTTACTAAACAATAGCTTAACTAAAGAATTTTAACATTAAAGTCAATTGATTACTTGCGCTCTATTAAATGGCATTCGAGTGCACTAACAAGCCAAACCTACATTCAACATCAAGGCATGCATCCTTAATGCCGAACCGAAATCAAATCTAAATTATATTTAAAAATATTTATTGATTTAAATAGTACGCCAAGCCTATCAAGCCAGCAAGTATAAGCCATTCCATAATATAATACCCTTTAATAAATTTATTAAAAAAAACTCACTTTAAACTATATAATAAAAATATTTTATATTAAAATCAACAAAATCTTTTAAAATGGCGGAGAGAGTGGGATTCGAACCCACGATACCTTTAACAGTATACACGCTTTCCAAGCGTGCGCCTTAAACCGCTCGGCCATCTCTCCGTAACATTAATAATGTGAATGATGTGGAGCAATACACTAAATCAAGACCACAAGTTAGTTACTTTCATAAAGTAAGAGTATAGAGCAAAATAATTCAAGTATGAAGCTTTAAGTGTTCAACATTGATCATCGCATATATGAATTCTAAAGATATTAAAAAAATTATTTAATTTTTGCCCTATACCAAGATTTTTTTCCAATAATAGAATTATAAAGTCCTGAAAATCTCATCAAGTAAATTTTTTTTTTTATAGAATTAAAAGTTAATGTGAAAAACAAAAATTTAATTATTGATGTTATTAGTTTTTTATATGTTTTTTTTAGGGCAAAAAAATAACCATAATGTTTTTTATTAAAATAAAATGTTGACCACATTAAGTGCCAATTTCTCGAAAATTCTACTTCACAAAAAAATTCATCTTTAACCGCTTTTGCACCAAGATGTTCGATTTTAGCTTTTCCAGAAATATAAATTTTTTTTCCTAAATTCTTAATTCTTTTACATAAATCAATATCATCAAAATACATAAAAATATTTTCGTCAAAAAAACCAATATCTTTTAACTCATTTTTATCCAACAAAAAGGCACAACCTTGTATGTAGTCAACCTCAAAAAATTCAGAGGTCGCAGGTTGAGGTTTTTTGTTGAATCCATAATTTTTTGTTAAACCAAATCCTTCTTTTAATTTATTGCTTATTAAAGTGGGTGCCAATATTGCAAAATTTTTAATTTCATTTGAAGTTCTGTCTAGTTCTTCCAAAGTATCGTTCTGTAATCGAACATCTGGATTTAATATAAATACCAATCCTGTATTAGATAATTTAATTCCAAAATTATTACCATAACAATAGCCTTCATTTTTATTCATTATCTCACATTTAACATTGGGATATTTTCTTTCTATTTCTTTTTTGAAATTATCATTTCCAGAATTTTCAATTATTATTATTGGGTAATTACTTGGAATTGATAATAGACAGTCATCAATAACATTGTCACTTTTATAAGTAACAATAACAAATGTTAAATTATTTTTTATGCCCACACTAATTTTTTAATTTATTCGTTTTGTATCAATTATATTGTAATATTCATTATATTTTCCATTTCACTTTTTAAGTGATTATCAACGTAAATACTCGAAACACTTAATCTTGAAAAAAGAAAATAATTATTGGAATTCATAAAATTTTGTATTTTATCATTCATGATGTCTTTAATGTCATATCTGTTTTCTTCTATACATATCATTTTTGGTCGAATTTTATTTAAATCGAGACTTGATATAACTTTATAATCAGAACCTTCAACATCAATATTTAAAAAATCAATATAACTAACATTTAATTTATCCAAAAGTGTCTGTAATTTGAATGCTATAATTTTAATTTTTTTTAAGTTGGTTCCATCATTTTCCAAAGAGTTTTGTTGATTAATTATACCATTTTCAAAAAAATAAGTTTCCCCATCAAAATCTGTTATTGCTGCTTGGATATTATAATCTTTCGGCCTAGCAGATTTAAATAAATCAACGGAAATCTTACTTAAGTCAACATTTAAACCATTCCAGCCCTTTTTGTATAAACAATAAGTTAACGAACCTTTAATTGGATGATAACATCCAACATCTACATAAAACCCTTCATTTTTTTTCCTAAAAAATCTATTAATAAGTACATCTTCTCCAAATTCTCCATAGTAAGTTCCTTTCCCTTTATTTTTAGTTAGTTTGAATATTTTATAAAAATAGTAACTTAATGGATTATTAATTAAAAAATTTTTTATTTTCAATTCAGACATTTGTTTAAACAGTAAGATTTTTTATTATAAATCTAACTAAATAATTACTCTATAACAATTGATTATTAAATTTTTTCCGTATCTACAAAAATTAAAGGCCATTCAATACTATTTGTATATTTCTTAAACCAAAAAGACAAATACCTTTCAGCTAAATATGCATATAATCTTTTAGTCTCATATCCTTTAAGTTTCTTAAATCCAAAAATTTTTTCACAATTATCAAGCCAGCCAAAAAGATCAAAAAACCATTTGTTGGCAATATTTGGTTTAGATATGAACGCTATATGTGGGTTATAACTTGTTGAATTATATATAAATTTTTTAAAATCTTCTTTGTCTTTTGAATGCATAACATCAATTGCTGAATCAATATTGCCATATCCATGGCACATATCAAAATGAAGTTTTATTGTTTGCTTTTTTTGATCAAAAATTATGGATGGATCTTTTAATAAATTTTTGAAACCATGTTTAAGAATTTTCATAAATTTAATTCCACTTACATCAATAGGCTTGCAGATTATTGCGTTAAATTTACTACATTCTTCAGGAATTTTATAAAGAAATTTACTTTTAATATTCCCATTTATTTTTAAATTAATATCTTCTTTTTTTTGCAACCAAAATCTTCTTTTTTGACAAAATCCAACCCATATCTCATCAGAATAATTATTCAATAGATTTTTCCAAAACCAATAATGAAAAGTTAATTCGGAGTAATATTCTTCTTTGTAAAAAATATTCTCACCTGTGTTACAAGTTATATACTTGGGAGGAAAATTATTTTTTCCCACGGCAGCCAATTTATATTTAATATCATTAAAAAAATTAAGATGTTTATCGGTAACACAAAATATTTCTAAATTTTTATTCATAAAAATTTATTTTTTTTTGATAAATGCAATTTCATTAACATTGCCCTTAAATATCTCTATATAAGCATAATTTTCTAATAAATATTTTTTATCATTTTCTGAGATATATTTTGAATCAAATTCTTTTTTTTCAATAATTGACAATAAAATATTTTTTAATGTAGGTTTTTCATTATTTATATTCATATCTTTCCTGGTGTCGGGAAAATCTAATTCCTCTACTATAAATATGCCACCTGTATTTAATTTTCTAAACAACAAGAATAAAGTTATTATTTGATCTTTAAAAAAATGACCGGCATCATCAATAATTATATCAAAATTTATTTCTTTATTTAGCAAGTTTTTTTTAATTGAATCTTCTGAGCTACTATCAATAAAAAAATTATTTATTCTTTTTGATTTATATCTTAGCAAATCAGGATATATGTCGCCCGAATATATTGTAGAATATTTAAAATAAAAAAAGAGACTTGCTAACGCATTTCCATAAAATGAACCTAGCTCCAAAATGTTGCATTGTTTTTCTTTTTTATCAAAAAAAAATTTTTCATAGAATTTTGAATAACCATGTGCTGGAATTTTTTTATAACTTTTTTTTATAGGCTGCACATACTGATCAACAAAAAAATCTCCCTTGTCGCTGTCAAAATACTCAAAAAGAAAATTAAGCTTTTTTTTATATAAATTGGGTGATGTAAGTTCTAATAAATCCAAATCTATTTTTTTCTGGAAAAAGAATATATTTAAAAAAAACCTTATAGGAAGAATAATGCATAAGTATAATTTGAGAGAAGCAGAAGCTTTTTTAAATCGGTGCTTATAAAATAGTTTATAAAAAGTTTTAAATTTCATTAATAAAAAGTTTATTGGTTATGCAAAACAACCGCAATTTATTCATTTCTTTTTTTATATTTTAAAGTCAATATACTTATATGATAAAATTTAGAAAAAAAGTTCAATTTTATTTTAAAAAATTTTTTCAATTAGTTTTCTTGTTAATTTACGGAAAGATAAAGTACAAAAACAATAATATCATTTCCAATAATATTATTAAAAGAAAAATTGAAAACATTGTTTCAGATATTAAAGGTTCTAAAAGTTATTTTTCTTACAAAATTAAGAATGGTAGAATTTATACAGATTATGTTGAACATGTTGCAATTATTGATGGCAATACTTTGGTTAATGAAGTTTCATATCAACAAGTTTCGGGAGAATTAAAAAATGCTAAGGAAAATATAGTTTTAACCAAAGGAACTCCAAGAATAAAAAAAAGAATAGAAGGAAGAGTTCTTTCTTTGACTCAGGGAGCTAGTGGTAATAAAAATTATGCTCATTGGTTACTTGATATTTTGCCAAAAATAAAATTATGTTCAGAACATTATCCATTAAATGAAATAGATTTTTTTTATGCTTCAAGTTTACAAGATTTTCAAAAACAAACTCTTTCAATATTGAATATAGACGAAAATAAAATTTTAAATGCTGACACTAGCAGGCATATTGAAGCAAGAGAACTTATTATTGTTGATCACCCTTGGTATCATAAAGGATTTATTCACAATCAATATGAATTTTTACCAAGTTGGATTATTTGCTGGCTAAGAGACACTTATCTGAAATACGCAAAACAATTTGATAATAAACAAAAAATTTATATTGATAGAGCGGACTCCAAATCCAAGCATTGTCAAATTCAAAATGATGAAGAAATTTTCGATTTTTTGAAGGAGAGAGATTTTTCAAAATATAAAATTGGAGAACTGTCTTTCTTTGAACAAATTTATCTTTTTAATAATGCAAAAATTATTGTTGGGGCGCATGGAGCAGCATTCACAAACTTGACATTTTGTAAGCCTAATACAAATATTATTGAAATAAAACCTACCTCGCACCTAAATAATCAATATAAAAGAATAAGCCATATCAATAATTTAAATTATAGATTGATAAAAACAAAAGAATTAGATGAAAATCAGAAAAAATTTGGAGACATATATTTATCTATAAAAGAACTAGAACATTGTATAAAAAGTTTTGATTAATTTGATGTTTTTAATTGCTTAATATATTTTTTAAATTACTAGTCGGAGTAATTACATGGTTATATAATTGGATTGATGGAAAAAAATTTATATTCACTTTGTAAACAGTTTAAGACAGACAAACTTGAGCTTGGTCATATTAAATATTACGAATCTTACTTTAAACCGTTAAAATATGAAAAATTAAATATTTTAGAAATTGGTATTTTTAGAGGAGATTCGATTAAAGTTTGGTCAGAATATTTTACTAATTCGACTATTATTGGAATTGATATTGAAAAAATTGACGTAAGTATTTTTAATTCAAATAAAAAGAATATCAAAATTCACCAAGGGTCTCAAAATGATAAAGAATTTTTAGATAAAATAATAAGCAAATATACTAAATTTGATATAATAATTGATGATGGCAGTCATTATCCCAAAGATGTAATTAAGTCATTCAAAATACTTTTTCCTGCTTTAGATTTGAACGGATTATATTTTATTGAAGATATGCAGACTAGTTATAATCATTTTTTTCATGGAAATGCATTTGATTTGAAATATTCAAACACTCATATGAATTTTTTTAAACATTTAACTGACTCATTAAATTATCAAGAAATAGCTAATCCTTTTTATAAAAAAAATGCTTTTGACTCAAAAATTAAAAGTATTTCATTTTATCATAATCTAGTGGTTGTAAAAAAAGGATTGAATAACCAAGAAAGCAATATACTTTTTAATAATTCTTATGAAAAAAAATTATATCTTGAAAGGGTAAAACAGAAAGGAAAAACAAGATTTAGATATATATTTAAATATTTAATTATTTTAAGATTTTACACTTTTTTTTTATATTTTTTAAATTTATTAAAAAAAATAATTTTATTTAGATATTAATATTTAAATAAAATTAAGATAAAAAAACATAACAAAGTATTTGCAGTTCTTAAATATTGACGTTTGTTGGTTGCTTAATATATTTTTAAAATGATTTAATAAGAATAAGTAAAATAGTTTATAAGAAAATTTAAAGGTTTATAAAAAGATGATAAGATATTGGGATTATCTGCGTGAATACAAAGAGCTCAAACGTGAAATTTTATATTCCGTTAATAGAGTTTTTGAAAGTGGAACGTTGCTCTTTGGAGAAGAGTTAAAAAAATTTGAGAAAAATTTTTGTAAATTTAATAATTCAAAATACGGTTTAGGGGTAGGCAGTGGTACCGATGCATTATTTATTGCTCTTAAATCTCTAGATATTGGAATAGGTGACGAAGTAATTACCGTTTCTAATACCGCCATACCTACTGTAGCTGCAATAAGAAATACCGGTGCAGAAGTAAGATTTGTAGATATCGGTAAAGATTTTCTGATAGATGTAAAAAAAATTAAACATGTGATTAGTTCCAAAACAAAAGCGATTATTCCAGTTCATCTTTTTGGTCAGACCTGCGCAATGAATGAAATATTATCAATCTCAAAAAAATACAATTTAAAAATAGTTGAAGATTGTGCACAAGCTTGTGGGGCATTATACAAAGGCCAAAAAGCTGGCTCGATGGGAAATATTGGTTGCTATTCTTTTTATCCAACTAAAATTCTTGGAGCTTATGGTGATGGCGGATTTATAACTACAGATAATAAAAAACTATATGAAAAAATGCACAGATTTAGGTTTTATGGAATAGATACTTTAAAAAAAAATAAAAAGTGGAGTAATAAATATTACTCTATTGATCATGGCATTAATTCGCGACTAGATGAAGTTCAGGCCTCAATACTTAATTTAAAACTGAAATATATTAATTCCTTTATAAGAAAAAGGAGACTTATAGCACAAAAATATTTTAAGGGATTGAAAGGATCAGATATTGAAATACCAATTGTAAATAAAAAAAACTTTCATGTATTTCATATATTTGCCGTTGTTCATCCAAAAAGAGACCTAATTTTGAAAAAAATGAGATCAAAAAATATAAATTTAACTATTCACTATCCATATCCAATTCATATGATGAAAGCTTATAAAAATTTTAGACGTGATAATTCCAGTCATTTAATTGAAACAGAAAAAAAAGCAAAAAAGATATTTTCTTTACCTATTTATCCTAATATAAAAAATTATGAAATTGAAAATATAATTTATAATATTAAAAAAATACTTTCAAAAATCTAAATGATTAGAAAATTCTTAGACCTTGGAATGCAACCTCTTGCAAATAAATATTTGACAAAAAAAGATATAATTAAAAAAAATAATAAAGAGTTATTTTATCACTTGGAAGTAGGATTCGACTCAAAAACAAAACTTGTATCTATTTTAAATACAGTATCTTCTAAAAGAATGTTTGATGATAGCTATCCATATAGATCTTCAATGTCTCGAACAATGATATTATCGTTTAAAAAATTAGCAAAAAATTTAATTAATACATATAGCCCTAATTATATATTAGAAATAGGTAGTAACGATGGTTCTTTAATAAGAAATTTCAGTAAAAAAAAAGTTATTTGCGTAGAGCCATGTAAAAATTTAGCAAAAATAACAAGGAGAATGGGATATAAAACTTATGCAAATTTTTGGAATGTGCAATTAGCAAAAAAAATAAAATCAAAAATCAAGAATGTTGATCTAATTTATTCCGCTAATACTTTGAGTCATATTAGTGATTTAAATTCAGTTTTTAAATCAATAGCTTATGTTTTGTCTGATGATGGAATATTAATAATAGAAGATCCTTCTCTCTTAGAATGCTTGCAAAATGTATCTTATGACCAATTTTATAATGAGCATATTTACGTTTTTTCTTTATTATCAATTAATAATTTGATTAAAAAATATAAACTAGAAGTTTTTAATATCGAAAAACTAAATACTCATGGAGGTTCATTAAGATATTATATTAAGAAAATTGTAAATAAGAAATTTAAGATTCAAAAAAAAGTAAAAATGCAGTTAGACCATGAACTAAAGCATGGAATCAACAAATATTCAACATATGTTAAATTTAAAAATAAAGTAAAAAATTCTAAAAAAAAATTAAAGCAAATTTTATTAAAATTAAAAAAAGAAAACAAAAAAATTATCGGTTATGGGGCAACAGCTAAATCGAGTACAGTTTTAAATTATTGTAACATCAATAATGAAACTCTAGAATATTTCCTTGATACCACGCCAAATAAAACTAGAAAATATATGCCAGGTAGCCATATATACATTAAAGATTATAATAAAACCTTGTTGAATAAAGCTGATTATGTTTTTTTAGGTGCGTGGAATTTTAAAGAAGAAATATTCAAGAAAGAAAGACGATACATAAAAAATGGTGGAAAATTTATTACACATGTACCTATTCCAAGAATAATTTAAAAAATGATAGTGGTATCTAAATTAGATAAACCAAGGCATTTAAAACAGATCATTCATAAAGATTCCAGAGGAAGTCTTACAGAAATTTTTTTAAAAAAAAAAATTAAATTTAATTTTTGTAAATGCATTACCGTTACTTCAAAAAAAAATGTTATAAGAGGTTTACATTTTCAAAAAAAATTTGCCCAACATAAAATTATTTTTGTTTTAAAGGGAATTATTAACGATTTTGTTGTAGATATAAGAAAAAAGAGCAAAACTTTTGGTAAAGTTTATAAATTTATATTAACTCCTGGAGAAGCATTAATTATTCCAAAAAAATTTGCCCATGGATACAGTTCTTTGGCTAAGGAAAATATAGTAATTTATTTTTTATCAGAAGATTGGCATCCAAGTTATGAAAGTGGAATTATTTGGAATGATAAATTTTTGAACATAAATTGGGGAATTAAAAAGCCAATTATTTCTAAAAAAGATAAATTATTAAAACCATTTTTGAAATTTTAGAAATTATATAAGAATGAATTTTTCTATCAATAAAATAACTATTATAATTGTGCTTTATGAAGAAGAAATAAATCTTATATTGCGATGCCTGGAAGGTATTAAGAATTTTAAAATTATTATTGTAGATAATGCTGGAAATATTTCTCTTAAAAAAAAAATCGAAGAAAAATATAAAATATATAAATATATTCTAAACACAAAAAATTGTGGGTATGCAAAAGCAGCCAATCAAGCAATTAAGCAATGCGATACAGAATATGTTTTAATGTTTCAGGCTGATGGTTTAATTTCAAAAAAAGATATATTCATACTTTTAAAATCACATAAAAAGTATGAGAATTGCTTTATAGTATCACCTACTTATTATGATAAAGAATCAAAACTGAGTTATAGCTCAGGATATTTGCCAGAAAAAAATAGTAATAAAGACATTTTGAATGTAGAGGGAGATGTATGTGTCGAGGCTGTTTTGGGATCAATAATTTTATTTAAAAAAAAAGATATCCTTGAACTTGGTTTATTCGATGAAAATTTTTTTTTATATTACTTGGATTTTGAACTTTGTAGGAGAATAACAAAAAGCAAGAAATTAATTATTCAAATTTTTGATGCAAAAGTTCAACATGAGCACGGTGAAATTAAAGTAAAAAATACTCTAAAGAAGACTTTTATAAGAAATTATAATTTTACCTTCGATGAACTCTATTATTTTTTTAAAATAAACAAACATACTGAAATATTTAATAATCTTAAAAAAAAATTACCTAATTACATTATTAAATCGATAATTAATATTTTTTTATTAAGACCTACCCAAAGCGTTTACTATTTCTCTAAAGTAGCAGCATTTTATAAATTTAATAAATTATTAAATAAAAATAACTAAAATAATTAAAAATTTTACTTTTCAATCCATTGATTAAATTTACTTTGATTATCTAATATATAATTTGGAAATGTGTTATCTAATTGAACCTTATAATATTTATGTCCTCTTTTAAATAAATCTCTCTTTTCACGAATATTCTCTTTGATTACATCTATATTGGTAAATTCATCCTTATTATATTCTGTGTGAGCAAAAGTTTTTAATTTTTTAGATATTTTTTCGGGTTTAGATAAATAATTAAAGTGCCAACCACCATTATCAATCAATTGTATATTTTTTTCTTTATCAATTCTCCAAAATGGATAATAAGTATTTTTTTTTAGTATTTTTTGTCTAAGAAAATCAATCGATTTTAAATTTTTTTTAAGAGATATTCTAGTACCTTCCCAAGGACTCTCTTGAGGATTATGAATGTTAAGCTTATAGCAAAACATTTTTTGAAGAAAAATTCCAAATTTTTTGTTTAATTTTAGATTTAGTAACACTTCTGGCCTAGGTATTTCGTCAGGATCTGAAAACATAATATAATCCTCGGGTTTTGCATCATTTAAACCATTAAAAATAAATTCTCTTTGAAAAGCCTGAGTTTTCCATGGATTAGAAGTATTTGGAAATTTTTCGTCAATAACTAAATGAATAATTTTATTTTTAAATTCTTTATAATTTTCTATATTAAAATTAACTCCCTTATAATTACCCCTATGATCAAATTTTGACTCGCAAATTACAAATTGTTCTACACAACTATTTAGTATGTTAAATCTTAAATCAGCTTGTAAACTTTCATCAAAAAAAGTTATACAATCATAAATTTTATTGTTCATTGATCAGATTCTTTTTTTAATTTAACCATTTATCCAAAATTCTCATATTTTCGAGAGTTTCATTAATGGTCATGCCTGGAAGATCAGGTTCTTTTTTATTTTCCAATATACATTGACTCAAAATATCAATCTCATAAGAGTAAATATTATTGTGGCATTTAGTTTTAATTATTTCTTTATTTTCACCATTAATTTGTATTAATGAAAGATTTGTTGGAGACCAGCTATTCTCTAAAATTAATTCACCTTTGGTTCCAATGATCCTTGTTTTCTTTCCTAAATTTTGTGTCAGTGAAGCTCCTACGGTAGATCTAAAATTATTTTCGAAATTTAGTTCTGCAAATGAATTCATATCTACTCCGGTTGATCCGATCTCTTTTTTTTTATTTAAGACTTTTGTTTTAATAAAATCAAATTTGGAAATTAGTGAAGCAATAAGAATACTAAAAGAGACAGGATAACATCCTACATCCAGTATTGCCCCTCCTCCCAATTCTTTATTATATAATCTGTAATTTTTATTTGGTTTCTTTTTTAATTTAATGCCAAATATTTTTTTTTTACCTAAAGCATCAAAACCAAAAAATGATTCCATGGAAACCAAATTTCCTATCACTTTATTTTTTAATAAATCTATTACTTTTAATGTTTGAGGATGATATCTGTACATAAATGCCTCGGAAAAGAAAATATTTTTATCTTTTAAATTATTTTTTATATTTTCCATCTGTAAAAAATTTACAGTAGCAGGTTTTTCTACCAAGATATTTTTTCCTTTTTCAATAGATTTTATTACCCATTCGTGATGAAGTGAGTGAGGTAAGGCTATATAAATTATGTCTAGGTCTTTACATTTCAGTAAGCTATCATAATTCACAAAACAATAATTATCATCAATTTGAAACTTGTTTTTAAATATCAGAAGTTTATTTTTACTTCTGCTTGATATAGCAAATAATTTAGCATTCTTTGTATATTGAAATCCCTCAGCAAATTTTAAGGCAATATTTCCTAAACCTATAATTCCCCATTTAATTTGTTTCATAAAATTAATTTTTGTTTATTTTTAATACTCCAATAAATGCTTCTTGTGGAATTTCAACTTGGCCAAATTGTTTTGCTCTTGTTTTCCCCTTTTTTTGTTTATCTAAAAGTTTTCTTTTCCTATCTCTAGCGCCGCCACCATGTATTTTTATTAAGACATCTTTTTTAAATCCTTTGATAGTTTCCCTTGCAATGATCTTTCCGCCGATAGCCGCTTGAATAGGGATCTGAAAATTATGTCTTGGAATTAATTCTTTAAGTTTTTCGCATATCAGCCTCCCTTGTGCCTGGACAAAGTCATTGTGAATAATCATTGATAGAGCGTCGACAGGTTCAGTGTTAACCAATACTCCCATCTTAACCAAATTGCCTTCTTTATAATCGGTAATTTCGTAATCAAAACTTGCGTATCCACTAGAAATTGACTTGATGCGATCATAAAAATCAAAAATTACTTCGTTTAATGGTAATTCATACTTTAATACTGCACGGTTTCCTGAATAAGTTAAATTGCTCTGAATTCCTCTTTTATTCTGGCAAATTTTAATAACTGATCCCAAATATCGATCTGGAGTAATAATTGTAGCTTTGATCCAAGGTTCCTCTATTGATAAAATTTGAGTTGGATCTGGCATATCTGTCGGATTTTGTAGTTTCTGAACCGAACCATCCCTTTTGTTAATCTTATATATTACCCCAGGTGTTGTGGTTATAAGATTAATATCAAATTCTCTTTCTAGCCTTTGTGTCACAATTTCTAAATGAAGCAGTCCCAAAAAACCACATCTAAAACCTAATCCCAATGCGATTGAAGATTCAGCTTCATATGAAAAACTTGAATCGTTAAGTTTCAGTTTTGCTATACTATCTTTTAACTTTTGATGTTCTGAATTATCAACTGGAAATAAACCACAAAATACAACTGGTTTACTTGGTTTAAATCCTGACAAAGGTTTTTCGATGGGATTTGACGGATCACATATTGTATCTCCTACTTTGGTATCAGATAAATTCCTTATTCCTGTAATAATAAAACCAATCTCTCCAGATGAAATTTCATTTACATCTTTGGGTTTTGGTGTGAACACACCAACTTTTTCGATTATATGTTTGCTGTTATTAGACATCATTTTAATTTCCATTTCTTTCTTTAAATTTCCATCGATTACTCTTACTAAAATAACAACTCCTAAATAACTGTCATACCAACTATCTACCAATAAACATTTTAATGGTTTCTTTGTGTCTCCCTTGGGTGAGGGTAAAATTTTAACTATAGACTCTAATATATCATCAACTCCCTCGCCTGTTTTTCCCGAACAATTAATGGAGTGACTGGTATCTATTCCGATTACATCTTCTATCTGTTTCTTAACTTTATCTGTATCTGCTGCCGGCAAATCAATTTTATTGAGGACGGGTATAATTTCATGATTGTTATCGAGGGCTTGGTACACATTGGCCAAGGTTTGTGCTTCAACTCCTTGTGAACTATCAACAATTAAAATAGAGCCTTCGCAAGCAGATAAAGATCGACTTACCTCATAACTAAAATCTACATGACCAGGGGTGTCAATAATATTCAAAATATAATTTTTTCCATCTTTTGCTTTATAATTCAAACGAACCGTCTGGGCTTTTATAGTAATTCCCCTCTCTCTTTCAATATCCATAGAATCAAGAACTTGTTCTTTCATTTCCCTGTCACTTAAACCTCCGCATTTATGGATTAACCGATCAGCCAAAGTAGATTTGCCATGATCGATGTGCGCAATTATTGAAAAATTGCGTATAGCTTCGTTATTGGACATCAGGATCTTAATATTGCATCTGTTGATATTTGAACTTCTGATATAATTTTTTTGCTTATTTGTTCAATATCATTTTCGCTCAAAGTTTTATCTTTGGGTTCTAAAGTTACACTAAAAGCAATAGATTTTTTTCCGGTATCAATATTGTCTCCCTGATAAATATCAAAAATTTTTACAGCTTTAATTAATTGTTTATCAATTTTTTTTACTAAAGTAATAACTTCGCCTGAACTATATTTTTCATCAATAACAAAGGCAAAATCTCTAACCACTTTCTGGTAATCGGAAATAACAAATTGAGGTTTAGTTTCCCTAATTTTTTTTCTTGATTCGGGTATATTGTCCAAGAAAATTTCAAAGCCTAATACATTATCCGTTCTCAAATCTAGCCTCTTGATAATTGATGGATGAATTTCACCAAAGTATGCTAATTTAGGACCATCTATGGAACCCAATGACAACAAGCCAGATCTGCCTGGATGATACCATTTCTTTGTCCTATTGCTTACTGCAATTTTGGAATTGTCAATGCCAACTTCATTCAAAGTTCTCAAAACATCATTTTTGATATCAAAAACATCAAAACTTCTTTCCTTTTCAATCCAATTTTTTCTTGAATATTTTCCGGTTTTAATTGCGCTCACCATGGTTGATTGTTCTCCAGGTTTATTACCTTCAAAAACTGGACCAATCTCAAATAACATTAAGTCTTCAAAATTTCTATGGATATTTTTTTTTGCACTTATCATTAAATTAGAATAAAGAGATGATCTCAAAACATCTAAGTCACTTGAGATGGGGTTAGATAGTTTAATTTCACTTTTTAACTCTGAAAACAAAGTGTCTATTTTTGAATCTGTAAATGACCATGTGACGGCTTCAGTAAATCCTTTTGAAGCTACCGATCGTTGAGAAAAATGAAAAAGTTTTTGTCTATAACTTAATGTGTCTTTAATATTTTCTTTTTCAGGATTTATTAAAGGCACTTTATCATAGCCTTTTATTCTTGCCAGCTCCTCTATAAGATCAATATCTTCTTTAAGATCCGGTCTCCATGAAGGCGGTAATACCTTAACTTTTTTTCCACTTATTTTCAGAGAACACCCTAGTGAAGATAAGATTTTTTTAATTTCTGAACTGGTAATTGAAAATCCAGTAATTTTTAAAAATTTTTTTACTTCTAAAGTAATTATTTTTCTTTCATCTTTTACTTTTCCAACAATTGAAAATTTACTAGCCTCACCACCACACATATCTAAAATCATACACGTTCCTAATTCTAGACCTATTTGGATAGAGTTTGGATCTATACTTCTTTCAAATCTATGCTTGGCGTCAGTATCAATATTTAAAATGTTTGCAGTTTTTCGAATTGATGAAGAATAAAAATAAGCTGACTCCAATAAAATATTTTTAGTTGAAAGTTCTGTTCCTGATCTAGTTCCTCCAATAATACCACCGAGACCTAAAATCCCTGATTTGTCAGTGATCGTACACATGTTATCTTTAAGTGTATATTTTTTATTATCTAGGGCTTGGAAAGACTCTCCCTTATTGGAATTTCTTACAATTATTTCTTTATCAATTTTATCAGCATCATATGCGTGCAGAGGGCGATTTAAATCAAACATCACATAATTTGTAGTATCTACAATTGCAGAAATAGGTTTTAAACCTAAAGATACAATTTTATTTTTTAACCAATCAGGACTTTCTTTATTTTGAACATTTTTAATATATACGCTCCCGAAAATTGCACATCCTTGTTTTTCTTCTTTGCTTATTGAGACTTTAATTGGTTGATCAAATTTTTGATTTATTTTAATAAGTGGTTGTTTTTTTAGTTGACCTAAACCAGATGAAGCCAAATCTCTTGCAATACCTCTAACTCCTAAACAGTCCGGCCTGTTAGGAGTAATGGCAATATCTATAGTTTTTTCACCACTGCTTCTAAAATACTTGTTACCAATATTTTTCTCTTTTTTATTTAACTCAACAATTCCTTCTTTGTCCGAAGATTGATCAAGCTCATACCCAGAGCACAACATTCCATGAGATTCAATTCCTCTTATTTTTGCTACTTTTAGTTTCATTTTGGTTTTTGGAATAACGGTCCCTGGTGGAGCATAAACAGTAAATAGTCCATCTCTGGCATTTTGAGCCCCACAGACGACTTTGGCTAGGTTTCCTGTTCCAATATCAACTTCGCAAAGTTTCAATTTATCTGCATTCGGATGTTTTTGAGATTTAATAATTTTACAAATAATAAAATTATCCAAATTATCATTTGATGAGCTTATTTTTTCCACTTCCAAACCAATTCCAGTTAAACGTTCTGCTACTTGATTCAAGTTTGCCCTGGTTGCTAGGTGATTTTTCAACCACGATAAGGAAGTAATCATCTACTTAAACCCCTATAATTTGTTGGAACATCAAGTGGATCAAACCCATAAAATTCTAACCATCTAATATCATTTTCAAAAAAAGCTCTAAGATCATTAATGCCATATTTCAACATGGCTAGACGATCTATTCCAACTCCAAAGGCATAACCTTGATATTGTTTTGAATTTACTTTGACATTTTTGAGAACGTTAGGATGTACCATTCCACAACCAAGAATTTCTAACCACTTATCGCCTTCTCCAATTTTGATTTTTCCATCTTGAATTTTATACCCAATATCTACTTCAGCTGATGGTTCGGTAAAAGGAAAATGGCTTGGTCTAAATCTTATTTTTACCTTTTCAACTTCAAAAAATTTTTTTACAAAATAATATAGACAACCTTTAAGGTGTCCCATGCTGATATTTTTATCTATATGCAAACCTTCAATCTGATGGAACATAGGTGAGTGTGTTTGATCGCTATCACATCTATAGGTTCTCCCGGGAGCAATAATTTTAAATGGTGGTTTGCTTTTTAACATTGTTCTTATTTGAACAGGGGACGTGTGAGTTCGTAAAAGTAATTCTTTAGAATGATCAAGATAAAAAGTATCTTGCATATCTCTTGCTGGGTGATTCTCAGGAGTATTAAGTGCAGAAAAATTGTAATATTCACTTTCTACATCAGGACCTTCTTCAACAGAAAAACCTATTTCAGAAAAAATGGAAGTAACTTCATCTATAACTTGTGAAATCGGATGAATATTGCCAGCAAAATAAGTTCGTCCTGGTAAAGTTACATCTATTTTTTCATTTTGAAGTTTTTTATTAATTTCTGACTGATCTAAATTAATAAGTTTTTTTTCAAGAGTTTCTGTTATTTCTATTTTAAGGTTATTAAGTTTTGAAGCATAATTCTTTCTTTGATCTTGATCTAAACTTCCAATTTTTTTAAAAAGCTCTGTAATAATTCCTTTTTTTCCAAAAATTTCGGTTTTAACTGAATCGAGAGAGTTCCGATTACTTGCATTTTTTATTTTGTTTAGAATATTAGACTCAATTTGACCAAAATTTTCCATAATAAAATCTTTTTAGCGATTCTTTACTTTATTGAAGATAATAGAAATACCCTTATTAGTTAAGGGAGGATTGTACTTTTTTTACAATAGATTTGAATACTTCTGGGTTGTTATAAGCAATATCTGCCAATATTTTTCTATCTAATTTGATTCCTGACCTGTTAAGTCCATTAATAAATTTGGAATAAGTTATACCTTCAGCTCTTACACCAGCATTTATCCTTTGTATCCATAATGATCTAAATTCTCGTTTTTTAGTTCTTCGATCTCTGTAAGCATATTGAAGAGCTTTTTCCATGGCCTGTTTGGCAACCCTAATAGTATTTTTTCTTCTACCCCATTGACCCTTTACAGCTTTTAATACTTTTTTGTGTTTAGCATGGCTTGTAACACCTCTTTTAATTCGTGACATTTTAACCTCTTAAATTATAAGGCATATATGATTTCACAATTTTTTCATCTTGCTTGGACATAATTGTTGTGCCTCTTTGCTTTCTAATTTGTGTATTCGTCCTTTTAATCATACCATGTCTTTTACCTGACTGAGACATTATGACTTTCCCTCTAGCAGTTATTTTAAATCTTTTCTTTGCAGAACTTTTGGTTTTTAGTTTAGGCATAAAAATACTCGGCAGTTTATACAAACAATACAATTAATTTACAATGATTAATATTTGATACTAAAGTGGTTGAATTACCATCGTCATCTGCCTACCCTCAAATTTTGGACTAAGCTCTAACTTTCCAAATTTTTTTGTATCATCTTGAACTCTATCTAATAATTCCGTTCCGAGATGATGGTGTTGCATTTCTCTTCCTTTAAACCTGACTGTAAATTTCACTTTATTTCCTTTTGAAAGAAATTTTTGCGCATTTTTTATTTTAAAATTATAATCATGAATTTTTGTAACCGGTCTAAGTTTAATTTCTTTCAAATCTAGTGATTTTTGTTTTTTCTTTGCTTTGTTTGCTTTTTTTTGTAAATCATATTTATATTTACCCATATCAATTATTTTACAAACAGGAGGATTTGCATTGGGAGAAATTTCGATTAAGTCTAATCCTTCTTGCTCAGCTATATTCAATGCTTCTTTTGTAGATAAAATTCCTAGATTTTTTCCCTCACTACTAATAACTTGGACTTCGAGCGAATTAATTCTGTTATTCGCCCTTGGACCTCTTGGTTTCGTCCTTCTTTGAAAATAGTTTTTTTTAAATTCTGCCACTTAGTTTAGAGAAACTTTATTTTGAGAAGAAATATATTGAACAAATTTATCAAGATTCATTGTTTCCTGCTTCTCAGAAGACAATCTTCTGATTGTGATAGTGTTTGCATCTAATTCTTTTTTTCCACAAATTAAAAGTATAGGTACTTTAGCAAGAGAATGTTCTCTAATCTTATAGTCTATCTTATGTTTTTTTAAATCCACTTCACAATTTATACCTGCTTTCTTGAGTTGTTCAAACACCTTTTTGGCATAATTATTAAAATCTTGAGATATAGGTAAAATAACTGCTTGAACTGGAGACAGCCATAAAGGAAGTTTACCTGCATAATGTTCAATTAATATTCCAATGAATCTCTCTAAAGAACCAAACAAAGCTCTATGTAACATCACTGGAACCTTTTTTGATCCATCTCTATCGACAAAAGTTGCACCTAGTCGACCGGGTAAATTAAGATCTACCTGAAGTGTGCCACACTGCCAATCTCTTTCAATCGCATCCCTTAATATAAAATCAATTTTTGGACCATAAAAAGCTCCTTCTCCACTACTAATACTATATTCTAATTTCGAGGCTTTAATTGCTTCTAACAATGCTGCTTCGGACTTATCCCAAACTCTATCTTCTCCTACCCTTACTTTTGGTCTATCAGAAAATTTTAAAATTACATTTTTAAATCCTAAATCCCTATAAATTTCTAAAATTAAATTTGTAACACTTAAACATTGTTGAGTAATTTGTTCTTCAGTGCAAAATATATGTGCATCATCTTGGGTAAACGCTCTTACTCTCAACAAGCCATGCAAAGCTCCCGACGGTTCATATCTATGGACTTTTCCAAATTCAGACATTTTTAAAGGTAAATCTTTATAGCTTTTCAAACCTTGATTAAAAATTTGCACGCAACCAGGACAATTCATTGGTTTAATTGCAAATACTTTTTTATCTGGAGTAGTTGATGTAAACATGTGTTCGCCAAATTTTTGCCAATGCCCAGATTTTTCCCAAAGAGATTTATCAAGTAATTCTGGAGTATTAATTTCTTGATATCCATCCTTTTTTTGTTTGGTTCGCATATATTCAATTAGTTTTAGAAATAGATTCCATCCCTTGCTATGCCAAAAAACTGATCCTGGACTTTCTTTCCTAAAATGAAAAAGATCCATTTCTTTTCCTAGTTTTCTGTGATCTCTTTTTTCAGCTTCTTCTAATCTTTTCAAATAATTATCTAAATCTTTTTTATTAGCCCAACAAGTCCCATAAATTCTTTGGAGCATTTCGTTATTCGAGTCTCCACGCCAATATGCTCCCGATACCTTGGTGAGTTTAAACGCCTTTCCTATTTTTCCAGTTGAAGGTAGATGTGGTCCCCTGCAAAGATCATGCCATTTGCCATGATGATAAATTAATATTTCTTCTTCTTTTGGAATATCTTTAATTATTTCTGATTTGTAGTGCTCACCAATTTTTTTAAAATGACTAATTGCATCATTTCTTTTCCATACTTCGCGAGTTATTTTTTCATTTCGATCGATTATTTCTTTCATTCTATTTTCTATTTTTTTAAGATCATCCTCAGTAAAAGGTTCTTGTCTTGAGAAATCATAATAAAATCCATTTTCAATAACAGGACCAATGGTTACCTGTATTCCAGAAAACAATTCTTGTACAGCCATTGCTAAAATATGGGCGGTATCATGTCTTAACACTTCTAAACCTTCTTTGTCTTTAGATGTAATTATTCTAACAGTTGAATTTTTTTTTATCTCGTAGCTTAAATCTTTTAATTTACCATCAACACTCATAATGCATGCTTCTTTGGCAAGCGATTTGCTAATTTTTTCAACTAACTTAAATCCATTTACATGATTTTTAAATTGAATAATTTTTCCATCAGGTAATTTTATATCTAGCATTTTAAATATTAATTTATTAATTTTTTATATTCCGCAATAGTAGAATTACACATTTTTTCAATATCAAATTTTTTTAAAATGTTTTTCCTACCTTCTATTCCCATTAATTTCAATGTACTATCATCAAAGTTCAATATTTCTTTTAATTTCTCAACTAAAGAAATTGGATCTCCAGATTTAAAAAATAGTCCGCTTTTATCCTTCAATATAGTTTCCTTGGACCCTCCAATGTCACTTGCTATAATTGGTATTTCCATAGATTGTGCTTCGACAGATACTCTGCCGAATGCTTCCGGTTCAATTGATGTTGATACCACTACATTGGCTAGCTTATAAGCTAATGGCATTTCTTTACAAAAAGGAACAAATTTTATTATTTTGGTTAATCTATATTTTTCAACTAAAGATATAAGTTTTTTATAATAAATCTTTCTATCCTGATCACTTCCCAAAATGATTGATGAAAAAGGTTTAATATATTTTTGTTGATTTAATATATTTAAAGCTTCAATAAAAATAATTTGCCCTTTCCAATTTGTTAATCTCCCCGGTAACAAAATAATAAATTTATTTTTATCAATCTGCCATTCTTTAGCTTGTTCTTCTAATTTTGCATTTGAGATATTTTTTTGAGAAAAATATTCTGAATTTATTCCTCTAAAAATAACCAATAATTTTCTGTTTTTTTTATTAAGATATTTTTTATAGTTCTCATAAATATGTGAAAAAATGAAGTTTGAACCAGCAATCACAAAATCAGACCTTACCATTACGGAGTTATAAAATTTTTTAAGTGGACTGTTAAAATTATAAGTACCATGAAATGTTGTTACAAATTTTCTGCGAGTAAGTTTTGTTGCTAATAAACAAGACCAAGCAGGCGCTCTACTTCTTGCATGAACAATTGAAATATTAAAAAATAAAATAATGAAGGTAATAAAAATAGAATTTAATATCATTAATAATGGATTCTTTGAATGCACAGGTAGTTTGAATAATTTTACTTTATCTTTTTTAATATATTTTAGAAGAGGACCTCCACTAGTAATTAGATAAGATCGAAAATTGTTTTCCGATAAAAAGTGCGCTAAATCGTAACATCCTGTTTCGGCACCACCATAACCAAGTTTTGGAATCACTTGTAAAACTTTTATTTTGGAATTCATAAAAATTAAATTATATATTCAAGTTAAATGACAAGCAAAAGATTTAAGTTTTTTATTTCATCTAACAAGAAAAAAATAAGATATCAACTTCTTAACAAAAAAAAGGATTTGTTTATTATATTTTTTCACGGCTTTATGTCGGATATTACAGGAGAAAAACCATCAACATTTCGAAAATATTGTAGAAAGAAAAAAATTGGATTTTTGACATTCGAATATTCTGGACATGGAAAATCATCGGGAAAATTTATTGAAGGAAACATATCAAAATGGTCTAACGACGCTAAACAAATTATCAAATCAAAAATAAAGGGGGAAAAAAAATTAATATTTATTGGATCAAGTATGGGAAGTTGGATAGCTCTCAATTTGTTTTCAGTTTTTAAAAAACAAATCAAAAGTTTTATAGGAATATCCTCTGCTCCTGAGTTTTTAGAAAAATTAATGTGGAAAAAATTTACTAAAAAAATTAAAAGAATTATTATGACTAACAAAATTTATCATCTTGAAGAGAGTGAATATACCTATCCTATTACTAAACAGTTGATAATGAATGGAAGAAAAAATAGAGTTTTGAATAAAAAAATTAATTTAAATATTCCAATAATTTTATTTCACGGTTTAAAAGACGAAGTTGTTCCATTGATGTTTTCGAAAAAAATCTTAAAAATATTTCCAAAAGCAAAAAAAAAATTGATTAAAATTAAAAACGGAAATCATAGTTTGTCAAAAAAGAATGATTTAAAAAAAATTTGTAAAGAATTAGATTGTATTATACGGCTGTTTTAACTGAAAATTTAGTAGTTATTGGATGTTTAAGTTTATCCAGCATTTCGGTTGGACAAATTTGTTTAAAACTATTTTTTTCTAATTCAAAATTATCCAAAATTCTCTTAGCAAGAGAAGAATTTGTTTCTTCATAATGTTGAACAACCATATCTTTTAAATATTCTGTCCAATATTTGCTTTCAATTTTCTGCCAAATTACTGATTCAGAATTAACATATTTTTCAAATTCATCAGAAGGATCATAAACAAAGGCCATTCCTCCGGTCATGCCAGCTCCAAAATTATCACCAACTTTACCTAAAATAACTACGGTTCCACCGGTCATATATTCGCATCCATTAGAGTCACAACCTTCTACTACAGCTTCTGCACCAGAATTTCTAACTGCAAATCTTTCTCCCGATTGCCCTGCTGCA
>Ga0187833_10001458_pt1 | contig 27006 bp, 22 predicted proteins | sample ETNtaG_37_FD_167968 | JGI IMG/M metagenome (GOLD analysis project Ga0187833, IMG submission 167968) | Marine microbial and viral communities from oxygen minimum zone, Eastern Pacific Ocean - ETNP2014_SV_400_PacBio MetaG (Illumina Assembly) | ecosystem: Environmental > Aquatic > Marine > Hypoxic...
CGAGAAGAACGGATCGAGGAGATCGTGGTGGAGGCTGTGCCGGTGACTTCCGGTACGCAACAGCCTTCAAGTTGGGCGAAATGGATTCGGAAAATCTACGAAACCGATCCCCTGATCTGCAGCGAGTGTGGGGAGCAAATGCGGATCATCGCCTTCATCACCGATCAGCTTGAGGTCGCGAAGATCCTCGAACACATCGGGGAACAGACCTCGCGTGCGCCGCCCCTGATGCCAATCGATTCCGTTCCCTCATCCTGCGACTTAGGCGATACGAACTTCCAATACCCTGAAGTTCCCTAGTATCCCGGCCCTCTCGCGCCTGACTTTTAAAAGAGGTACAGAGACCTGCACGCTCCACGGCCCTTGCAGATTCTCAGAGCCATCAAAAGCCATGGAGTTACCTTCCTCAAAGGAACTGCACCGAAAACCAAACACAATAAAATCAAATCCATCAGCCCTCCGCAAGATACCATTGGGACTGTGAAAATATTCCCTTGACTCCTTTTGATTATTCTTTATATGTAATATCTTAAATACGTCAACCCTCTAACAGGTGCCATTGGAGCCGTGAAAATATTCCCTTTATTCCTTTTGATTTTTTCTATATCAGAGCTTGCCCTCCTGATGCCGGAAAATATGAACATGAATCGGAGATAATGAAATGAAATCAAACAAATTATTTTTTGTTGTTATTATAACTTTTTTTTCATATTTTACAGCAAATGCTGGCACAACTGATCTCGGTGATAACTGGTGCTCTGGCGTTAAGATTCATTTCTTTGCTGGGGGTGCTGAAGGAGATGGTTTTGCTGGAATCGTGCAAGCAGGTGCTGAAAATGCAATTAGAGATACTGGAGCCGATGCACAAATACTTTATTCTGGTTGGGCATCCGACATGATGATTCAACAACTAAGAGAAGCAATTGGAGCAGGTGTTGATGGTATTGGAATGATGGGTCATCCAGGTAATGAAGCTATCATGCCCCTTGCTGAAGATGCACATAAAGCTGGTATCTTGATGATGTACCAAAATGTTGATGTGCCTGAAGTAAGAGCAAAGTATGGTGGTGGATACGTTGGAGCTAATCTTGCAACTCAAGGAAAAGAATTGGGTCGTGAAGCAATCAGACGATTTGGATTTAAAGCCGGTGATACTGCAATCGTTATGGTTCCAATTGGAGATTATTCTAGAGCTCAACGAGAAGATGGAGTTAGAATTGTTTTTGAAGAACATGGAATGAAAGTTGTAGTTTTAGATGGAACTCCAGAGCAAGCAACTGATCCAAATTCTGCAATAGGTTATATTTCTACTGCTCTTGCAGCAAATCCGGAGACTAAAGTATTAGTTCATACTGGTGGCCAAATGTTAGGAAATTCTGAAACTTTTGCTAAAGCAGCTGGTTATGGACCTAATGAACTTCTTCAAATCGGATTTGATACAAGTCCTCAAGTTATGTCTGCTTTTGTAAATGGTTATGCTCATTTAACTTCTGATCAACAACCATTCTTACAAGGCTATCTTCCTATCTTAGCTTTGTGTCAGATGAAAGTTCTCGGAACGGGAGCGCTTAATCAAGACACTGGCGCAGGGTTTGTTACAACAGAAAATTATAAAGACGTAATGGAACTTGCTAATAGAGGGTTGAGATAAATATTTTAGTTTCTTAATGAGATAAAGGAGGTTGTATCCGTACCTTAGTAGCATCATTAAATAGATATCATCATTCGTAAATTTGAATCTGAATACTGTTTTGATGATATGCAGTTAGAATATCTGATGAGGAAATCTATGAAACTGATACAGCCAACCTCCTGTGGCTACCCATAATATTCTTTTCTATTGAAGTGATTCATAGAATACACTAGAATTACTTGTCAATCATCCTATGTTGGATTAACATAAATTTAATACTATTAGGAGCAGTATTTTTTAAGCCCTAATCGATTCATTGGAGTCTTATATGAAACGTTTCTTGTAATAGATTCATGGATGATTTCATCTTTGATACATTCTCTAGCATAATAAAATAATCGCTCTCTCCTTAACGCAAGAAACTGAGGATGTGATTTCAGTATTTAGTCAACATTATAAAGATCATATGAGGAATACGATGTGTAGCATCTGGCTGAAATAAGTCTGCTAAGATTAGACCTGTAATCATTAGTTAAAACAGAAACATCTTATGCATTAAAAAATTATTCTTAGTATATAATTTAATGTTAATCTCCGTTGCAATGCTGAACTACGAAGAACCAAAATGACGGCCTATTCATGCCCCATTTTATAGAGGTCTTTTTTAAAAAAAAGTTAATATAATTTAAAAAAAATAATGAGTTCACTTATTGAATTAAAAAAAATTACTAAAAAGTTTGGAGGTGTTACTGCATTGAATTCAGTGTCTATGGATGTCTCTACAGGAGAAGTTGTTGGTTTGATTGGAGATAATGGAGCTGGTAAATCAACATTAATTCTAACATTAGTTGGGGTCCATGAACCAGATTCAGGTGAAATTTATATCAGAGGTGAAAAAGTAAAAGGATGGACAACTGCAAAAGCTAGAGATTCTGGAATTGAAACTGTTTTTCAAGATAGAGCACTATGCCCTCAACAATCTATTGTATGGAATATTTTTATGGGTAAAGAATTAAAATATCCATTTGGGCTTATAAAAGAAAAAAAACAAATTGCGGAAGCAAATAAATTAATTCGAGAAATTGGTTTTACTTCTGAACTTATTGATGCTGAATCTCCTGTAGGCAATTTATCTGGTGGAGAGAGGCAGGGCGTTGCTATAGCTAGAGCAATATATAATAATGCAGAATTAATAATTTTAGATGAACCAACAACAGCTTTGTCATTATTGGAAACTCAAAAAGTTTTTGATTTTGTGAATAATGTTAAATCAACTGGACGATCAGTATTATTTATCGGGCATAATATTTATCATGTGTATGATATTTCCGATCGGTTTATTCTTTTAGACAGAGGAGAAGTGGTGCATCAACTTGATAAAGAAGATGTTAAAAGTTCAGAAGAGTTAATGAAAGTGATGAAGGCGGCTGTAGATAAACATCATTAAGAAAATTATATGAAACAAAATAATGGAATACATAAATTTATAGCAAAAAATAGCAGGCCTTTAAGCAGCATAGGATATTTTGTTTTATTAATGTTTGTTTTCTTCATTGGCGCCCCAGAAGTTATGATCAAACCTAATCTTCATCAATCCGTTTTTATTATGCTACCTGTTATTGTGTTTATGGTTGTTCCTTTAGTTTTTGTTATAACATCTGGTGAAATAGATTTATCCTTTGCATCAACATTTGGAGTGGCAGCCTATGTTTTTGCTCTGTTAGTCAAACTTGGCATTGATCCATTATTATGCCTTATCATTGGAGTAATATCAGGTGGTATAATTGGAATTTGCGTTGGAGGTTTGATTGTTTATGGAAGAATATCTTCTTTAGTAGCATCACTGGGAGCTCTATTTTTAATGCGAGGTTTTTTATTTGTTGCAAGTGGTAGCAAGTCAATTACCTTTGTTGAAGTAAGAGATCATTGGATGTATGAACTTTTGGTTGGAAAGTTTTATGGTTTTCCAATGCAGATCTTTTGGGCAGCGCTTTTTACTATATTTTCATATTACTTATACCGTAAACATGTTTTTGGTCTCCATGTTCATCATGTGGGCGATAATGCTGACAGTGCAGCCCAAATGGGTATCAATGTTAACAGGGTGAGAATAGGGGTATTTGCTTATGCTGGTTTAGGTGCTGCTCTAGCTGGGATATTTTCATCTTTAGTTAATTTTACCTGGTGGCCTACCCAAGGCTTTGGATATTTATTATTAGCACTTGCTGCTGTTTTTATTGGAGGAACTCCAACTTGGGGTGGTGTTGGAACAATTGTAGGAGCAGTTTTTGGAGTTGGAGTGGTAGCTTATATGGAAACAGGTGTTGTTGCTATTGGAATGAGTGGGGTATGGCGACAATTTTTTAATGGCTTAATTATTATTCTTGCAATTTTAGGACATAGATTTCACGGAACACGCATAAGATAAACATTTTCATAGAACCAATCCCTAGCTGATATTGATGGTCTCGTAAATAATCGAAAAATAGAGAAATCATCTCTTCAAGTTGTTGATTTTACAATACACGATTTTGTCAAAACCATCATTTGTTGACTTTTTACGAGACCATCAATCGTAGAACAGTCAATTTTCCACGCTTCAATTACGCATATCATTCGTCACGGGAACCACTCTCAAATCCATAGGTGATTTGGATTCATCATAATTGAAGGGTGAAAGTCACCCTGATAATCCCCTTTCAAACACACCTCCAGAGTCTTCAGGTCTACACAAATCTATTAAAATCTTTTATATCTCGGATTACGTGACGATCATCCTCTAAGCCGATCATTTGACAGAACATTTGGCGGTATATTTCAAAGAAATTAGAAAATCGTCTATTAAATCTGTACTGAGTGGCGGAGAGAGAGAAAATGAACATTTAAGTCAAAATCTCTACCACATTTCAATTTTAACCCATTAATCCCATTTTAATCATTGCCGAATTTGTTAGAGGTTTGGGGCCGGATAGAGAAACAAAGTGCTTTTGGTCCTGCAGCAGGCCAATATGGAGCGGAATATAACAATCTGATAACTCTACCGCTTGTCGGGTCAAAACTGACACCCTTGCTTTTCTTCTTCGCCCCTAGGTGGTTCACGAACGGCCTGCCCCTCGGGTAAGGTAAATAATCACAGCAATTTCGATGGGCATGCAATGACCAACCAAATCGCATCTGGTACTGGACAAATGGAACAGACAGCTATGAAGTCCGCGCATACGCTTTCTTCGGAATTCTCGCCTTTGCGTCTCGATATTGATCCCTTTACCGGTTTGCCGCAGGGTCTGATCAATGAATCAAATGGACGGGAGATAGCCCTCAACAGCCGGGTCGGCCTTGTTCTTGGCGGTGAAGAGTTGCGCGGGCCTCTTGGTGGGCTTGTGTACGATGGGGCAAAACACGAAGCCGAGATCGTCGTCACAGGAACTGTGAGCGATCACCTCGTCGAGGCCGGAAGGTGTTTCGTTGTCCCGGTGCGACTTGGCGACTGGCGAGGTGAGATCCGTTATCTGTTTCAATTAGATGAACCACGACTAACTTGGAACTGGCGGTGGCGGCCAACAAAAGATGCCCCTCCGATCCGTGATTTCCGGATCGAATTAGAAGCCGCTCTGGCGGGCAGCGCCGATTGGACGGTGAATGTTCCCGGTGCGCGTATACGTCCGAGTTTGGCGCTTTGCGATCTTCCCGAAGAAATGGAGGTCCAGTCGATCGGAGGTTTGGCGTCCTCCAGTGGCGTGATCGGGCTTAGCCGTCAGAGCGATCTGACATTTGTCATCTGGCCCCGAAGCCATGACGAACGGGGGCACTCGACGCTTGGAGCCACCGATCAGGGGGTCCGGCTGATACATTCCACTCGTCTTTGCGCCGCTGCCATGCCGTGCACGGACCTCATTCAAGACGGCATTGCGCTTGACCTCGTATCAGATCCTTGGCCGGTGCTGCGCACCCGCATTCAATCTTGGCTGGCCCGCTTTGGGCTGACGATCCCTGATGACAAGCCGGCCTGGTCAATGGGCGCCACCATCTACGAAGCGCAGATAGGAACCTCGATTTTCGCAGGTGGTCAGTGGACCTACAGCCCCTATCCTGAAATGTCAGATCTTTATGCGGATCTGCCGCGGATTGCGGATTTGGGTTTTGACACCATTCAGTTGATGCCGCACCAGCCTTTTCCCAGCTATAACGTCATCGACTACGGTGATGTTAACGTTTCTTACGGGGACGAAGAAGATTTACACAGGGTTGTCAAATGGTGCCACGCCCACGGGATGCGCTTGATCCTTGACGTTCTGATGCATGGTGTTATCGACCAGGAATCGTTCTCTGAGGTCGTGGCTGCCGTCAGAGCGGGTCCTTGGGCAGAATTTGTTACGGCCGACGCAGATCAAGTGACCGCCATGAAACTGACGGCCGCCCAGCAGAGAGAACTTTCATGGAGCCGTCACATCATCGATTTTGAACGTGCCTGGCACGACAATTCTCCAACACGGCACCCTTTGGCGGATGAGCATCCCGACTGGTTCTGCCGAGACTCCAATGGTTGCATTATCGGGATTTACACCAAGGCATTCGACCTCTCCAATCCTGACTGGCAGCGCTATTTCTCGGATGCCATGCTCGGCCTTGTCAACAGGTTGGGGATTGATGGTTTCCGGTTCGACGCGCCGTGCTACAACGCGTTTCCCAACTGGTCGCCACGGACCCGTTCGCGCGCCAGTTTGCAAGAGCTTGGAGCATTGTCACTGTTCCGGTCCCTGCGCCGGGAAATGCACGAACGCAACCCAGACCTCATGCTTTATACCGAGCCCAATGGAGCAATCTGGCGCCAGTCAATGGATATCACCTACAATTACGATGAGACATGGCTGCTCGACTCGATCCTCGGGCGCGGTGGAGATCATCCACCCAGCCGGGTTCGCAATGGGCACGATCTCGCACTTTGGCTGGCGGAAAGGGACTTGAGCTTGCCACAAGGGGCCGTCACGGCTCACCACATCGATTCACACGACACGTTTTGGTGGCCGTTGCCTGGACTCAAATGGCGCCGCGATCAGTTTGGGGCCGACAGCGCACGCGCTCTCATGACAGCATTTGCCCTGTCCGGCGGGCCCTACATGATGTTCGTCGGAGGCGAAAACAGTATCGAAGCAGATGTACGCAAAGTAAACGAAATTCGATCACAGCGAACAGAACTGGCTTTTGGACGGCACGAGTTTGGGGCGTTACTCAATGTTCCCGAACAGATTTTCGAAGTGACCCACGAACTGAATGACGCGCGGTCTATCGTAATTGTGAACCTGTCGGCAGACGCCGTTTCTTTCACTTTCATTCCGGATTCTTCCGATCCCAGGTGGAAGGACCTGCTTGATGATGCGGACACAGAAGCCATTCCGGGCGAGCTGATCAGCTTTACTCCATTTTCAGCGCGATTTCTGGTGCCTTACTACTGACCAGCTTGCCCCGACAACTCGCCAACGCAAAGGAAATACAAGGGCAGCCCAAGAAAAGCAAACCCCTTAACCTGTTCGAACGACTCGACGAATACCTCAAGGAGGTACGTGCCTTCATGTACGACTTCAACGTTCCCTTTGACAATAACCTTGCCGAACGGGACATTCGCATGATGAAGGCGCAGCAGAAAATCTCGGGCATGTACCGGACCGAGGAAAGAGCCAAAGCCTTCAGCTACATTCGAAGCTACATCTCAACCACCCGCAAAAATACAGCCGGTGCTCATACTCACGCTGAGCAACCCGGATGCCTTTGCACATTCTCCAGACTTAGCGTAATCTTGTAGGAATTATTGCCGTTGCAGGAAATTCAACTGAGTAGTCACCACATAACTTGAAATACTCCGGCTCTCATTGATTTAGGGAGCATTGTGGAAGCACACTCCCTGCAATGATGCTCTGTAAAGACAAGAATGAGTGCCAACTGAAACTATAGGGATTGATCATGGGATGCTTTCCAGAAAAGTGGTTCCATTGATCACATCAGATATATTATTGAACACATTGTCTGAATTGTCGTGTAAATTACAATGTTTTTCCTCTTGAAGGCTGTGCTAATAAAAATTAAAAATGAATGACCCATATAAAAAATATATGAGTAACATTATTATTGATATGTTTTTTTCCTAAATCAGCAGATAAAATAAACATTATATTTAACTCTGAATTAATATTTAGAAGATTATGAAAGTTATTCTGGTGGGATGCGGTTCAATAAGCAGGCGATGGATTGAAGCAATTGAATTTATCGAAGAGGCTGAATTGGTTTGTTTAGTAGACATTAATTTAAATTCCGCAGATAAAATTAAGAATGATAATAAATTGAAAATTGACATAAGTAATTCTTTAAATGCAGCTTTAGATGAGTATTACCCTGATGTTATTCTTGATTGTACTACACCAGATGCCAGGTTTGACATAGTTTCTAATTCACTAAGGAAAGGTGCTCATGTATTATCAGAAAAACCTGTCGCATTGAATATCAGTGAAGCTGAAAAGTTGATAGCTATTTCAAATGAATCAAATAGACATTATGCTGTTATGCAAAATAGAAGATACGATCCAAATGCCGAAACAGTTAAAAAATTATTAGATTCAGAAATAATAGGTAAGTTGACTACAATAAATTGTGATTTTTATAAGGGCTGCCATTTCGGTGGATTCCGAGATAAAATGGAACATGTTTTATTAAAAGATATGGCTATTCATACTTTTGATATTGCACGATATTTTTCAGGTTTGAATATGCAAACGACATTTTGTTATGAATGGAATCCTTCTGGATCATGGTATCAGCATGGAGCTTCATCAGTAGCTGTTTTTATAATGGGAAATGACGTTGTTTTTAATTACAGAGGCAGCTGGTGTTCAGAAGGACAGGAAACAGCTTGGGAAAGTAAGTGGCAGTTTATAGGAGAAAAAGGGAGTATTGAATGGGATGGTGCGGCAAGCCTATTATTAGTAAGAGCTGCTGAGTCCGGCAATTTTATTAACAAGAAAGAAGAAAAGATCTATAAATGTATCTATGATAACAATCCAGTTAAATGGCATTACAAAGCAATCCAGTTATTTTTTAAATCAATAAAAAAAGGAGAAATTCCAGATAATATTTCGTTTAATAATATAAAAAGTTTTTATATGGTGGAGTCCGCAATTAAAAGTTCAAAAGAAAAGAAAATGATCAATAATGAGGGGGAATATGCCAATTAGAGTGACAGTATGGGGTGAAAATGTTCATGATCAAGAGAATGATGTTGTTAAAGGTATTTATCCTAATGGTATGCACAATACAATTGCTGATTTTCTGAGAAAAGATCCAGAAATAATTTGTAAAACTGCAATCCTGCAGCAGGAAGAACACGGGTTAACTGAGGAAATACTTGAAGCTACAGATGTTTTAACATGGTGGGGGCATTGTGCCCATAAACAAGTTGTTGATGAAGTGGTTAATAGGGTGCAGCAAAGAATCCTACAAGGAATGGGATTAATTGTTTTGCACTCTGGTCATTTTTCCAAAATATTTGGGAAAATGTTGGGAACAACATGTTCTTTGCAATGGAGAGAAGCTGGTGAGACCGAAAGGGTATGGGTATGTAATCCAGGTCATCCAATAACTAAAGGCATTAAACGATATTTTGAAGTCCCTCAATCAGAAATGTATGGAGAACCTTTTCAGGTTCCTACGCCTGAAGAGAATATTTTTATCAGTTGGTTTGAAGGAGGTGAAGTCTTTCGCTCTGGTTTGACGTATAAACGCGGTAATGGAAAGATTTTTTATTTCAGCCCTGGTCATGAAACCTACCCAATTTATCATCAAGAAGATATACAAATGGTGATAACCAACGCGGTCAAATGGTGTAGACCAGAAGGCGATAACTGGTTTGATAAATTTGATGGCAAGCCAACAGATCCAGTGATAAAGATTGATATCAAAGGTCCAAGATTACACGGTGATGGTCAATCAGGTTTGAGGTGATTTTTTGATCAATTAATTTTTTAAGGAGGTGTCCAGCCCCCACTTTTTGGTCCAAATTTTAAGAGAGACCTATTCGGCCTTCGCATCCAGCTCCTGCATCTCGATCAATCCAGGATTCCTATGTATCTAAGGGCGGCCCCTTGGGTGATCAGGGGTCAGTGGCTGTATAACAACGCCTAGACCATTTTTATGGGGGCTTGATACGGCCATAGGCAAAGCTGAAGAACACTATCAAGAAAGCCATCAGACTTGAGAACAGGTAGATTTCAAACAATCCCACATTTTCTGCAATTGATCCGCTGACAATAGGACCAACAAGAAAGGCAATTGACTGAAAGAGTAAAACAAATGATAAATTATTTGTCATGTTTCCCCTTTCATCAGAACAAAGACTGAACACAATAGGCTGCACTGTACCAGAGAAAAGACCTGCTACTATAAGCCCTGCCAGCGCCATAGCTGCACTTTGAAAGAGATAAACTGAGAGAATGGACAGGAAAGTGAGTGTTCCAGCTCCCAACAATAGTCTGATATTGCCTAACTTGCGCGACAGAAAATCCCCGGAAAACCTAACCGCAGTTTCAGCAATGATGAATCCCAATGAACCCAACGTGGCCGTATCATCCTCAAACTGGAAACGATCCCTGAGGAGAATTCCAGACCAGGAAATGATCTGACTGACCGACAAGATCAGTGAAAAGTTGATCCCTCCTAAAAAAAGCAGAGAGAATGAGATTTTAAAAGGCTGTCTTTCCTCATTCTTTTCTTGCTTGAAGTGATTCAAACTTAAATTGACCGGTAGCATCACTACAAGGATGACCAGTCCAACAAGTGGAAAATGTGCGTTGATGGGAATTTCAAGGGTGTTGGCAAGCAATCCAATTCCCATTCCGCTGATCACGCCTATACCGCTGATTCCTTGAAAAAAAGACATCCAGGACTTCCCCTGATGTTGCTGGACAATTCCTGCCTGAGACATCACAACAACCATGCTTCCTGTAAAGCCGAAACTGAGCAATGCCCATAATCCAATCAGTGTGGTGTAAGATGGTTTCACAATAAAACCCAGCAGTGCCAGGGCAATGCAGCCCATAGTTGCTGTCAAAAAAAGCTTAGGCCCCTGCCAACGCACAAGCCTACCGCTTACCAGGTTGCTGATGACAGATCCCAAGCTGAAACTGAAGAGTACCCAGGAGAAATATTCGTAACTGACATCCATCCAGGCCTGCAGAACATGCAACCTGCCAATCAGAGACCCTATGACCAAAAAAAGGCCACCATTGATGATCAGTAGAAGTATTTTGTCTCGAGACATACCAGGATTCAGACCCTCATAAACAGGATCGGCTTATAGATTTTTATGGAAGATTAACAGAGAGATTTATTCTCACTGCTGTACGGAAAAAAATTGACAAATACCTCTATCATACTGTAATCATTGCAATTATATCCTAAAATGAGTGTTATCGATTTTAACTCTCAGATCCGGTATTCCCCTATGGTATGCTCTCATCATTTTGGAGTAGAGCATGCACGAGGGACAGTTGGTTTTTTCGCAGATCACCGATCATCTGCCATTTCGTATCTTCCGCAAATGTGTTCAGCACTATCAGGGCGAGCGCTACGAGAAGTGATTCCGTTGCCTCGATCAGTTTCTAGTTATCGTATTTGCTCAGCCAACCCATCACGAGAGCCTTCGGGATATCGAATCCTGTCTGCGTGCCCAAAACAACAAGCTCTACCATATGGGCATGCGATCAATAATTACCCGGAGTACTCTGGCAGACGCGAACGAGCAGCGAAACTGGGGAATCCACGCCGAATTTGCCCCATCGCTGATCAAGATTGCACGTCCTCTTTACGCAGAAGAAGATCTAGGTATCGAGCTCGAAAATACCGTTTACGCTCTCGACGCATCCACGATCGATCTTTGCCTTTCCCTTTTCCCATGGGCGTTGTTCCGCTCCATCAAGTCAGCGGTAAAACTGCACACCCTATTGGATTTACGTGGAAATATCCCTACCTTCATCCATATCTCAGACGGAAAGCTTCATGATGTCAATGTTCTTGACATTCTCCTTCCTGAGCCAGGAGCTTTCTACATTATGGACCGTGGAGTATGTTGACTTCGAGCGACTCTTTACTCTGAATCAAGCTGGAGCATTCTTTGTGATCCGGGCCAAGCGAAACACGAGGTATATGCAACGATATTCGCAAACAGTTGACGAATCGAAAGGTCTCAGATGCGACCAGACGATCTTACTAACCGGGACCGGTACCAGTGAAAGTTACACTCAGCCTTTGTGACGAATCAAATACTACGACGGCAAAACTGTCAAAACGTTCGACTTCCTGACCAACAATTTCTTCATACCAGCACAGACGGTCGCTGATCTCTATCGTTATCGCTGGCAGGTAGAACTTTTCTTCAAATAGATAAAGCAGCACTTGCGGATCAAATCATTCTACGGTACCTCCGAGAAAGCCGTGAAAACTTAAATCTGGATCGCCATCTTAGTTTACGTGCTCGTGGCCATTATCAAAAAAAGACTGGATCTCAAGACTGAACTCTACACAATTTTACAGATATTGAGCCTGACCTTGTTTGAAAAAATCCCGTTAAAACAGTTACTTGATTATTAAATGTGCAGATCTGAATCAGCTGATGATAATAGTCAGCTGAATTTATTCGACTTTTTAACCGGGCAGTAGTGATTTATTCCCACAAATTCATCCTTAATGGATCTTCAGGTGGTGGATTGCATTGGTTCTCTGGTTTCCTTTCTGATTTTTTGGAGTTAAGTTGAACATCCATCAAAACTCCACAGGATCTCCAAAACCTAAACAATGAAATTGGCTCGTGCCCGCTGAAGAAAACCGGGAGATTTGGGGAAATCCCGATCAGCAACCCATGCAATTTCAGGAACCTAACGAAGCATTTGCCATTCCCAAGAAGGTGCTCCAAGAGCATCAAGGCTGGGAGACCCAGGTGGTGTGGTACTATTTCAACCATGCCCTCACCCGCAAACTGACCAGTAAGAATCAATCAAACCGGTTCCTCAAGATGGTCAAAAAAGGTACTTATCCCGGTATTGAACATGAAGCTCCGCGAATGCGTTGGGCAGCAGATTTTCTCCCAGTGCCTCCTATTCTTGAGGTCAATCTCTCCGAACACATTCCTTGGATGCTAACCGAGGAAATAAGGGGAAAAGACGGCAATCATCCCAACCTGAAAGCAGACCCGATTCGTCTGGTGAAGATGCTAGCGGATGCCCTCAGCCGTTTTCATCAGGTTCCGGTAGATAACTGCCCGTTTAATTTCAGACTCGAAACAGCTCTCAGGCATTCCAAATTGCGCCTAAAAGCAGGATTGATCGAGCCCAAAGTCCACTTTCATCCTGAATTCCAGCATCTGAGCGCGGAGAAAGCCGTAGAGATTCTGCACAATGAACGTCCTTCCCATGAAGAACTGGTGGTCTGCCACGGGGACTTTTGCGTTCCCAACATCCTCTTCAACGGTGGCGCCTTAAAGGGATTTGTAGATCTTGGTGAATTGGGTGTGGCCGATGTCTGGTGGGACCTGGCAGTCGCTACCTGGAGCCTGGAATGGAACCTAGGCACTGGATATGAGGATCTCTTTCTCAAGGAATATGGAAGGAGAGCTGATTCGGAAAAAATCCAGTACTATCGACTGCTCTATGATGTGGTTTCTTAAATAGGTTGAAGGTGAAACGTTCCTTGTTGCTGAGTGAGGTCAACAGCGACGAGCGATGACGCCAGAGTTCCTTGTACTCCGCCGATCTTTCATGTCTGGCAGATTGAACAATGGACTGTTCGAGTCAAAATAGAGGGTCTGATCGCTCACTGATAGTCGGGTATGATCCCTTCCCGCCAGATCGCAGAGTTGTTGACCCTGAAACAGCACGGGTTTTTATCGACGGAGGCATCCTGAACGTTCTGACTATTACCGGCTTTTCGAGTCGGGTTTCGAGGCATTTGCAAGGAACTGGCCGGAGGATTTTGAGGCGCGTTACGGTTTTTTGCGCAAGGAAGTCCGGAGTGCGGTTTTCTCCTTTCTTGAGTGCGACATCCCCGAGAACGGTGTGGCGTGTTTGCGCTGCGCAAGCTGTGGTCAAAATGAACTGTGCAGGAATAAATGCAGCTAACTACTTTATGTAAAAGGGGGTGGGGGCATGTGCTCCCCCTGGAGACCTATCCCGAAGCATCCAGCTCCTGCATTTCGATTAAAATAGGAATCCTATGTATCGAAGGGCGGCCCCTTGGGTTGTCCTGGGGACTCAGTGACTGTCAAACCACTCATGGCCCAATGTATTTTTTGATTTCAAAAATGGTGGACTCCGTTTTGAAATGTTATCAGGAACTTGTGAAAATTATGATTTTTCTTCAGAAAAATGTTTTTCTGAAGAACAGTTAAATACTGTTAGTATGATTCCTATGTATTTTGATCCACCCTCCATAATATTGATTTTAGTAATTACTTTCCTCGGTGCGGGCTTCAAAGGGAATGGTTTGGTTGATTCGCTGGAAAGGGCATCACATTTAGCAAAGGATGCTGGTGAATTGGGAGCTGCAATAGGAGCAATTCAAACATTTATGGGGGTTTTTAACGAAGCAGCCATTTCATTTGCTTTTGGATTTGTCTTTTCAACCTACTTTGCTGGACTTACGATCACACTCATTTGTTCAACCATAGCTAATTATCTTCGTGCGAAAAACAACAATAACAAATTAGTAACTCCATAAAGCCTTTCTCGGTTTTGTATCAAGATGGACAAACCGTGAGGCGTGATCTCCACGTTGCGAAAGACCGATCCCGCTGACCTATTGAGTTACTTGGGTAATATACAATACCTTCTAGAAATCCAAAGCAGTGCTGAAGAAAACGGGGTTAGTGAGAGCACGGAGAATTCGGGTAGGGTCGGTAAATGATTGCTGGTAGTGTTTGTACACAGCCCTTTCCCCCTGCCAGTCCAAAAGTTCCCTAATCAGCACCTCGCGGCTGTCTTCAGCAACGATTTCTGCACGCAGAAATATCCTTGGCGCAGGAATCTTGTGGCTATCCAGCCAGTCATCGACAGGGATCCTGCGGTCCAGAACAATGCCTTTTTCTGTCACAAAAACCAGCCTGTCACCAGCAGCGCTCCGGACCTCAAAAACAATCTCTACCTGGCCAGGGCTAGTTTGAGAGAGACGGATGTTACTACCCATCGGTTGACAATCGACTGTAAAGGTGAGGTGTGGACCTGTAGGAGATTCTGTGACATATCCATATCCTCTTTTGAGTGCTTCCAAGACGGAACTCGCCTCCAGCCTGGGGGCCCAGATAACGGTTGTGGGCTTGCCAAGACCAAACGGTCCAGACTCTCGCAAGTGTTCCGGCTGATGCAGGTCGCTACCGCCAATCAGGGAAATGCGACGCCCTTCCGCAAGGAGCTGGTCATAGGTTTTCAGCACACCATCATTACCGGTCAGCCAGTGCCCGTGATAGACCTCCATGCAGTCCATTTCAGGATATTCATATTCCCAGTTTAGCGGTTCCTTATCATGGTTTACAGACAGGATCGCGTTCTGGCGTCTCACTTCCTGTACTAGTTTGGGCAGGTCTTGGTTTCCATGAATCCTGAAATCGATCCAGTCTGAAAGTCCAAAGATATTGGCATGTCCTCGATAAGTTGTGAGTTCCATTCCTGGAACAAAGACCAGATCAGGGGTACTTTCCTGTCCAAAATACTGCCATTGAGATGTTGTGTTGTGGTCTGTGACTGATAAGAAATCGAGACCGATGGACCGCGCATTTTCTGCCAGCATTTGCGGTGACCCTTTCGCATCACTGTGGTATGTATGGCAATGGAGGTCCCCCCGGAACCAGCCTGCCTCGTCCCGACGAGCAGACACTGGCGCAGGTGCTACATACAACTTACGCCCTGCATCATCAGCTTTCACCATCAGACTGATAACGGCTCCTTCTGGTGGGAGCACATACAGCCCTAGCAATATCTTCCAAATCCCTTCAGGCATTTCTCCAGCATAATAGCCGGGTGTAGCTCCGTCACGGGCAACATAAAATTGTTCCAGTGCGCCTCCACTCCACCCCCTGAAACCAGTGTGACTTGGAAAATCTGTTGCTGTGCTGTCAAGGATTCCTATATCAACCAGGCAATTCTCTGACTTGTCATATTTTAAGGAAACGTCGATCCGAGTCACCCCCTCTGGAACAAGAACTGGAACCTCCAGAAACGGTGACTCTGCCTTGTGAACCCGGTTAACAGGAACATTCAACTCAATCTCCTTGCCTAGTAGCAGTTTTAGCATTTCGAATTTTCCATTCCTCACAGAATTTCAGCGTTCCACTTACCGTGAATGCCCAAGCAACCCCTTTCAGTTCAGAATTCTAACGCCAGATTCCATTTTTCTGTCCAACAAATACTGGATTGGACAAGACATGGAGTTCACCATTCCGATCGCGCAGTTCAAGTGCGAACCAGTCCCCTTCATCAGTATGTGTTGCGAAATCGGCTCCGTCCCTGTCGGCGCAGGACCAGCGGCTAGTAATCTGGGCGTTCCTGATGAGGATGGCCTCAAGTTCGCCCGGGTCGAATCCGTTCAGTCCATAAGACCAGCCACATGATATTTTTAGAGAACCCGGTGCCGCCAGATCGCCCATACCGATGCTGGTACCATCCGCAAGCTCGGCGAGGAGGGTAATTTCAGGCCCACTGGTCACGAAGCAGTGCCCACGTCTGAGCCCTGCTAAGATCTCATCCGGAGTGTTGTCCATGGCATGTATACGATTGGCCGCGATTCGGATTCCTGATGGCATTGGGCGGTGAGTGTCGGTTCCACTGGATGCAACAATACGGAAGCCTTCATTGAGCCAATTGTAGTATTGCTTCAATGCCATTTCGTTGTGGGAACCTGCCCAGCCCCTGTTCCAGATTTCTACATGCCGTGCGGGTCCGGGCATCATGTCGGAGTAAGACCAGCGGCAACCGGTACATATCGGGTGTCCTTCACTTTTCGGGTGGGCGATGATGTAGACGGCACCCGCTTCCTGCAGTCCGGTTGCAAGAGCACTCATGGAGCTGCCGTCCTTTACTCTCCATTCGGTCCAGCCATGGGCACCCAGTACGACCGCATGTCCATGGAACGTTGTCAGTTCAACACCACTGATGATGGTCATACCCTCACCGGCAAGGCTTGTGATTTCAGGGATGGCAGACAGTGTATTGTGATCTGTTAGGGCTACAAAATCATACCCCCTATTCCAAGCTTCAGCTAGAAAATCTGCAGGGCTGTAGTCACCGTCAGAATGGAAAGTATGTCCATGCAGATCACCTGTGTACCAGCCCTGGCCCCGCCGTCGGATCCTGTCTGGCATTAGAGGTCCAGGGAACGGTGAAGGCACCTTGGTTTCTTTAGTTTCACAGAATACATCTATCCAATATTCAACATTTCCAGGAGGCAGGATTCGGTGAACATCCAGCTCCACAATCCATTCGCCCGCCTCAATGGTTCCGCTGAGATATCCCGGCGAAGACCAGTTCGATGAGATTACTGGTTGTTGGTCATCATTATTGTGGCGTGTGCCACGAGCTCCATTGGGGCCATAAACTGAAATACTCAACTGGTGAGGAATAGAGCCGACACCCGGGTGATTCGGCGCATGCGAAAAATCTAGTCTGACTGTACCAGTTCCCTCAGGCACCATGAATTTATGGGGAACATGTGTCGCCATATTGTCCAATGTCAGATGCCCGTAAATTTTCTGTTTCATACCCGTTTCCCTCCCAGTGTAAGATTACTCGATTCAAACCCACTTTTCATACTTTTTACTAGGTTTATCTACTGCCGGTCAGCTCGTGAAACGAATACCCAACAGCGAGATTTCATTTTTTCGGTGGCAGGCGGTCATTCTGCTATTTTTGTCTTGATCGAGTGGTGGTGGGGATTGCTGGCATCTCTCTGTGGCGTATGGGCAACGCGGAGCGAAGGCACATCCCGAAGGCAAGTTCGCTGGATTGGGAGGATGCCCCTGCAATGGTTCACGATTGGGCTTTTTGTTTTGATATTCAGGCGTTAGGACGGCAGCCAGCAGCGCAGAAGAATAAGGATGTCGTGGTGCGTGGAAGATCTGGTGGGTATCGGCGATCTCCACGATACGTCCGGCATACATAACCGCCACTCGATCAGAGATGTTTGACACGACATTTAGGTCATGCGAGACAAATATATAGGTGAGCCCAAGATCCTTTTGCAGATCCTGGAAAAGATTCAGGATTTGGGCCTGCACCGAAACATCCAGCGCAGAGACGGGTTCATCAGCGATGACAATCCGTGGGTTTGGCGCAAGAGCACGGGCAATACAGATGCGCTGACGTTGACCACCTGAAAATGCGTGAGGGTAGCGGTCACTTTGGTCAGGATCCATCCCAACTCTCTGCAGGACATCATACACCCGCTGCTGCCTGAGTTTAAGGTCGTCAATTCTGGCTGGTCCGATCCGTAGTGATTCGGAAACGATCTCAAAAACTGTCATGCGGGGATTGAGTGAAGCAAACGGATCCTGAAAAACAAACCGGAGATGTTGCCAGACCTTGCGACGTTCCTGCTCCACTATGTTGGAAATCTTGCGCATCTGACCATTCATCGACATTCGCACTTTGCCGTTGGTAGGATCGATGAGTCCGGCTATTGTCTGTCCAAGCGTCGACTTACCACATCCTGACTCACCTACAAGACCGAGTGTCTCTCCCTGCCGAAGTTCAAGGTCTACATGGGAGACAGCTCGAATGATCTTTTCTTTCCTACGAATGAAGCCAGTCTGCTGAACAAATTGCCGGGAAACTCCCTCGACCAGCAAGGCTGGCTCCGAAATTGACTTTGATCGTCTCATGTCCGGAGTGACTGTCGTGGGCCCCACCTTTTCAATGATTTCTGGAACACCTGCCTCTTTAAGGAAACAGCGTACATCTGTAAGGCCTGGACGCACGCTTGGGCGTTTCAGGTCACACAGCCCCGGTTTTGAGTATTGGCATCGGGAGGCAAAAACACAGCCTTCAGGCCTGTCCAGCAATGATGGCACAATCCCAGGAATGACTGGGAGCCGGGCATCTTGACTCCCATCATAGCGAGGGGCAGCAGAAATCAGCGCCCTCGTATAGGGATGCCTAGGAGATAAGAGAATCTGCTCCACCGGGCCGCTTTCCACTACCTCGCCGAGATACATGACGACGACTTCGTCAGCAATTTCCGACACCACCCCGAGGTCATGGGTGATAAACAGAATAGACATCTCGAATTTCTTCTGGATCTCCAACATCAGATCAAGGATGACAGCCTGGGTCGTTACATCTAGTGCCGTTGTAGGTTCATCAGCAATTAGCAGGCGTGGTTTTGTAATCAATGCCATGGCAATCATTGCACGCTGCCGTTGCCCACCGGAGAGTTCAAAGGTATAGGAATTCAGTTGTGCTTCAGGATCAGGCATGCCGACAGCTTCAAGAGCCTCGATTCCCCGTGCTCTTGCCTGTTTTCTGGAAACACGTTCATGCTGCCGCAATGCCTCGAGGATCTGGTTGCCAATTGTGTAGAATGATGACAGGGCCGTCATGGGCTCCTGAAAAATCATTGTTACGTCATTGCCGCGCAACTGACGGAGAGCTTTTGACCCAGGCTTGAGCGACGAGATGTCCATAATTGCACCATCAGGATCAGAATAGTGGATAATTCCATTATCAATTGTCGCATTGGCTCCGATGATTTGTAGCAGGGTCCGGGCCGTAACGGACTTGCCACAACCAGATTCACCAACTAGGCAGACTGTCCTGCTTTTCGGTATATCAAATGAGACATCTTTCAGTGCCTGGAGTTGACGCTTCTCCTCCCAGAAAGAGACAGAAAGTCCCTGCACAGACATTAACAGATCAGTTCTCATAAGGGTCTCCAGCGTCCCGAAGTCCATCACCGAGGAAGTTCAGGGACAGGACAGCCACCACAACAGCAAGACCAGGCAAGAAAAGCCAAGGTGCCGTAGAGATGGACTTCAGGTTTTGCGCCTCCTGCAAAAGGACTCCCCAACTGACGACAGGCTGACGCAATCCGATCCCTAGAAAGCTGAGAGATGTTTCAGCGATTATCATGCCCGGAATGGACAGTGTCACTACAGCAATAATATGGGAAAAGAAGTTTGGTAGCATGTACCTGCCAATAATGCGCATTGGCCTGTTCCCATCAAGGCGTGCCGCTTTGATATAGTCTTCATCTTTGAGCGCCATGAACCGACCACGCACAACACGGGCAAGGCCGGTCCACCCTATGATCGAAAGAATCACCGTTATCAGGAAATAGGTTTGAATCGGTGGTGCAGTTGGTGGAATCGCGGCTGCTAGACCAATCCACAATGGAATTGAAGGAATAGACTGTAGGATCTCGATCACCCGCTGGATTCCCAGATCCACGAAACCGCCGAAATATCCCGAAATTCCACCAATCATGATTCCCAGTACTAGGCTTAGCGCAACCCCGACCAGCCCAATCGTCATCGAAACGCGGGTTGCATGAATGGTCCGGCTCAACACATCCCTTCCCAGTCTGTCTGCACCAAAGAAGTACACGCGATCACGGGGGTTAATCGGACCCAGAATATGCCGGTCAAACTCAAACAAACCCCAGAGATTGTATTTGTCACCCTTCACCCAGAAACCCAGCGGAATGACCTTCCGGGGATCCTCCACAAAAATTCTCTTACCAGTGTCGTAATCTACCTTAGAACGATACCCCAGAACGTGGGGTTGTAACATTTCCTCACCCTTACGATACTTTACCAGGAAACGGATTGGTTGCGGTGGCGCATAGACGTCACGTGCCTTGTAGGTTGACTGAGAGTGTGGTGCCAGAAATTCTGTGAAGACAGCCACCAGATAGATGATAATTGTAAAAAGGAAGCCAAGGAACCCCAGCCGGTGTCGTTTGAACCGGCGCCAGATCAGGTCTCTGTAACTTGCGTTACCGGCACTAACTTTCACATCATTTCTCCTTCCCTTGCCTGACGACGGATGTGTGGATCCAGTGCCATCAGGCACAGATCAGAAAAAAGGGTTCCCAGAACTGCGAGAAAGCTGAGAAACATGATCAAGGAGGATGCTAGATAAAGATCCTCCTCTTTCAGGGCCTGCAAGAGAAGAGGCCCTGTTGTCTGAAGCCCAAGAACAACGGCAACGATTGTCTCACCGGAGATAATTTTCACAAAAAGATCATTCAGATCAGAAACAAAGGGATTAAGTGAGTGGCGTACAGGATATTTCAGGATCAGACCGGTTTCCTTCAGGCCCTTTGCGCGCGCGGTCAGTACATAGGGGCGGTGCAATTCGTCTAGCAAGTTAGCGCGAATTTTCCGGATCACCTCAGCAGTTCCGGCAGTGCCTAGCACAATTGTCGGAATCCAAAGATGCGAAAGTAGATCCATAAGACGGTCAAAAGACCAGGGCGCATTGACATATTCCGGTGAGAAAAGTCCGCCAACACTTTGCCCGAAAAACCGGAATGAAATGTAGAGAAGAACCAGCGCCAGCAGAAAGTTTGGGACAGCTAGGCCTACAAACCCGACAAAGGTTGCAGTATAGTCTCCCAAAGAATACTTGCGAACGGCAGAGTAAATGCCGATGGGTATTGCAACGATCCAGATGAACATGAGCGTGGCGATCGATAAGGTTGTCGTCAGCCCTAGACGTTGCCCGATTAATTCCGAGACAGGCACATCCCAACCAAAAGAATATCCGAAATCGCCATGGAACAGAATGTTCCTCAACCAGATTAAATACTGTTCAACGGCACTGCGGTCTAGGCCGTACATACGACGAAGATCATCAATCTCGTGCTGCTCGAAGACCTCACCATACTGGTTTGCCTCCAGAACAATCCTGTCTACGAAATCGCCAGGCGGTAAAACAATGATGAAAAAGGAAATGACGGTGATGACAAACACTGTAAGCATCATCAGTGAGAGTCTTCGGACAAGGAAAAGGACCATTTGGGTAGGGCCTACTAAAAGGGGCAAAGAAGGAGGACGAATCCCTTCTTCACCCCTCAATCATTTTTACTGCTTTTCCTTGAGTATATAGAAGGTGGAGAAGTTGGCAGGTGAAATACCCGGATACATCCAACCTTCCATCAGTGGCTCAGGAACATTGCGTAGGCGGTTGCTGACAGCCCGGTAGTTACCGGCCGGCAATGCAATACCAATACGAGGGAAGTTATCCGTCACTAGCTCGATAAACTCAGCCATGACTGTATTCTGCTTAGCACCAGCCACAAGAGGAATCTGATCTATCAGTTCCAGCATACGTTTCACATTAGGCGGCGGCTCCGTTCCCTCTTTACCTTTAGAAACATGGTACTTCTTCCATTCAAGATCTTCGTCGGAACCAAGCAGATCATTAGGGGCTAGGAGCGGTAGACGGCCTGCACCATTTTCCGAAAGCCAAAGACCAATATCGTTGTCAGGAGACCCACGACGACTGGTCGAGGTAGCATCCGAAAGAACCTCAATCACCGTTTCCAAGCCAACGGCTTCCCAGTACCCCTTGATCAGTTCCATCATGTCAACCCAGTCGGACTTGAAGTCCTTGTTGACAGCAATTACAACGACAAAACGTTCACCATTGGGGCGTAGGCGGAAACCTTCGCTGTCCTTTTTGCTCAGTACCTTATCCAGATAATCACCAGCCAGTTCTCGATCATATTCTGTGTACTGCTTCGCCATTTTTTCTGAATAGAAAGGCGAACGGGGACGCGGCGCTACCTGGTAGGGTTCACCCTGACCAAGGAAGACAACGTCAATCAATTCTTCACGGTCAATTGCATGAGAAAGTCCGATCCGGAAGTTCTTGTTCTGGTAAACAGAGGCCCGGAATTCATCAGGATGGTTCTCAGGGAACTGGAAGTTGGCAACATTCATATCTGCTGAGTCGGCAGCAACAAACCTATAGTCACCCTGCTTCATGTTATCGTAGAACACGCTGCGGTTGGCCGGAGTTGAAATATTTACACGGCTTATGTCAACCTCGCCCGTCAGTGACTTTGCTAGCTGGATTTCAGTTTCTGCGGCCAGCACCCACTGGCGATAGTCGATATAAGGTAGCTGGTTACAGGCCGTGTCCACCTTAAAATAGTAAGGGTTGCGCTCAAACGTAAACTGCTCCTTACCAAGGAAAGGTTCTCGTGGAATCCATGCCTGTACAAAGGGGCGTGCTGGATTGTTGTATTCCGGTTGCTTTCCATAACTGCCTACAGTTGAGTTCCACCACTGGGTATAATCTGTCACACTAGCATCCGACATTGCCTTTGCAATTCCATCTGGATTCAAACCCTTGATAAACTGCCTGTGGTAGTGTTCGGCAAACTGCACGACACGAACACCATAGGGGGAAGCTAAGTTTTCAAGGAGCAACCCGTTGGGATTGGACCAGGAAAATCGAACTGTATAGTCGTCAACGGCTTTTACCGTTGCTTGCTCACCCTTGACAACCATGTAGCCGCGTGGCTTGGACTGCACGTCCTTGTTTGACTCGACGTACTCCCACCAGAAAACGATGTCTGCCGCATTGAAGTCCTCACCATCAGACCATTTCATGCCCTTCCTGAGGTGGAAAGTATAGGTGGTTGCATCGTCGGAAACATCCCAGCTTTTGGCGACATTCGGGACGATCTTACTACCATCAACGGACCATCGCACCAGTGGCTCATAACCGTAGTGCCGGAACTCCGCTAGGCGGTTACCGCCCGTCGTGTCGACCATAGTGCCTCCGTAGACACCGATCTGCTCGGCGACCTCTACAAATAGTGGTTCATCTGGAAGACGGTCACCGACAGCGGGTAATGAACCTGCTGCTACCTTGTCCGCCAGCATCGGCGACTCATTATAGGTACTGCAGCTTTCCGCCTGCTTAGAGCTGGCGAATGCCGTATTTCCTTTTGAAAACAAAAGACACATCGACAAGAGCCCCGCTCCTGCCAGCTTGTACCAGAAAATGGGATTATTCATCTTACACCTCCAAAAAATTTTACCTGAGAGATTTATCATAAATATTCAGCACATGAATATTCAATAAGCTATCTAATATTCAAGTATAAATACGTATTGAGGATAGTCAACAAGAATCCCGAGTAAATCAGTCGGACATCATACTGTGGATTGAAACGCAATCATGGGAATCGGGACTACCGTCCCGGTCAGGCTCATTAATTTGCTATTTAGCAGCATACGAGTCGTGATTTTCATCGAATTTTTTAGGAAGATTGTCTTTGGATAGAATCTTTAATCCGGTTGGACTGGAACCCGGAACAAATCAGCTTATGACTGAAGAAAAATATAAAACCAAGGTCAGTATGGGATGAAAAATTCAAGAAATTATGATGAACCTTGATTGGTCCTTTTTCGTTTGCTCTAACCTGATCGGATTCTGAGTTGTGTGGGCTTCTTGCCAGCATGACTTTTCAATCCTGCACCTCCTCCAACATCTGCTTTCAGTTCTCTCAGGAGGAGATCTGGAGCGGGACCTCGACGACATAGTGGGATTGTGTTGATTTGATTTTGGCTCTACGGGCACGGCCCCCCTCGAGAACTTCCTCGTTTTGTGTTTCAAGGTTTTCCATGGATATTCCGATAAAGAGCAAAACTCTATCGTTTTCCTTTAAATATGACCGCCTTCGATGGGTTTAAAATATAATTTCCGGCTTGCCTTCCTTGGAACGAATCGGACTAGTATATAAATTTAATCTAAAATCTTCAAAAGAATGCTTGAGTGCTTCAGTGGAGTATTTTGGTTTACTCACAAGTTTAAATTTTAAAGTGATAGTGAGTTTTTTGAGGGTTTTTTATAAATAAGCGGATACCATGGTGGTGGCAATCTCTTGAAGATTGGGGTGGATCAGCAAAAGGGGAATAGAAATCATGATAAAAGTTGGCATTATTGGATTAGGTGAAGTTGCTCAGCTTATGCATTTACCGATCTTAGCTGATATGCATGATAAGTTTGAGATAAGGGCCATAGCAGATATATCCCCTTCGTTGAATTCATTCATTGCCGAGAAATACAATGCACCTAAGAGTTACTTATCGCCCATTAGCCTGATTAAGGATCCTGAGGTTGAAGCGGTTTTTGTACTCTCGCCAGATCAATATCACTATGATCACATTGTTGAAGCAATCCATCAGTGTAAACATGTTTTCGTTGAGAAGCCTGTTGCGCTCAATATAGAACAGTTGGAAGCACTCATTGAACTGGAAGCTAAATATCCAGATCAAATAGTGATGGTAGGTTACATGCGTCGTTTTGCAGGTTCTTTTCTCAAGGCTAAGGAACTTATGGAAAAGAGCCATAAGAAAACTGAATATATTCGATTTAGGGATATCATTTGTGAAGGACCTTTCTTCATAGGACAAACTCGTTCGGTATTTTTACCAAAGGATATTCCTGGAGAATTAATTACAGAGTCGGGTGTTAAGCTGAGAACTCAAATCAATGTTGCTATTGGAGCAGATGTAACAACAGAACAAATAACAGCCTATCAAAAGTTGACAGGACTTGGATGCCACAGTTTTTCAGCGGTGCGAGAACTATTTGGAATGCCGAATAACTTAAAAGCGGTCGTACCTTCCCAAGGCGGAGAACATTTGGTAGTTGTTTTGGAGTATGACGGATTCATAGGTACGTATGAGTTGGTGAACAATCAGGATATTGTTCAGTTTGATGCAGCGATTGAAATCTATCAAAAGAATCGTAAATTGAAGATTAATTATGAAACGCCTTATGTTCGTCATCAGGCGTCTACTTTAGAGGTGACTGAATCTTCTGAAAACGAAACACAAACATCTTTATACGGACCCGATTATAACGATGCCTTTGCTACTGAGCTGCATGAATTCCACAATTGTGTTACTAGAAACAGTAAGCCAAAAACAACGTTGGCAGACTCCCTTGATGACTTGAAGCTATTTAAGAACATCATAGGGTGTATGGGAAGGGGAGCATAAGTATGAAAGTAAAGTTAGCAACTGCACCATGTTCATGGGGAGTATGGTACCCAGATGGAACACCTTCAGGTACGCCATATATCACTTTTTTAGATCAAGCAGCTGCAGCAGGATATGATGCTCTCGAACTTGGTCCTATTGGTTATCTACCTACTAAAATTAAAGAGTTGAAAAGAGAACTGGAAAAACGATCGTTATCTATATGCTCTGGAACGGTATGTTATGCATTTGATCAAATAGAGACATTGACGATTATCAAAGACGATCTGGATCAAATCTGCAACCTCCTTGTAAAGCACAATGCTAAATATCTGGTTGCTATGGATGGATCTGATGTCGGACAATTCAGTGAAAAGAAGGAATTTATACCAGCAGAACGGAAAGCTCATTTTTTTCAGATCATCCGTGATATGTCTGGTTATACATTTGAGCATTATGGGATTAAAACGGTTTTTCATCCTCATATCAAATCCCTTTATGAATATGAATATGAAATTGAAAACTTAATGGAGCAAACTCAAATTGATTTATGTTTTGATACAGGACATCATGCGTATTGTAATGGCGGTACAGAAAAAGGAGATCGATCTGCACTGGATTTCATTTTAAAGTATCCTGAACGTATTGCTTATATTCATTTTAAGAATGTAGAGGGAACTATTAGAAAACGTGTTATCGAAGAAGGTATTGACTCGGATCAAGCCTTTGATATGGATGTCATGTGTGATTTGGAAGACGGAATCATTGATTTTAATGAACTAAAGGTTGTTCTAGAAAAAGTTAATTATAAAGGTATAGGTGTCATTGAGCAAGATATGCCACGAGCTACATCAGACCAAGCCTTTGCTGCCGCTATACGAAACCTAAATTTCTTAAAGCTTATTGGAATAGTTTAGCATCTTAAGAATGTGAAGATGCTAATTGTGAATAACAAATTATAAAGTTAGGTACAATCACAAGAACCATAATGGAGGTCTTGCGTCAGTAGACATTGTCCGCATAAACCGATACCGGCCAATGCCCTTTCGGTGGTGGTATTGGTGATTTTGTTCGATCAGGTCTCCCGACTCGTTGAATTTTCATACCGACTCGTGTGCAACGTGATGAATCCATTTTCCACACGGAGGGAATTTTTGCTCCAAATTCATAGCTTGCGTTGGCCTTGTCTCGAAAAATTGGTTAGATGCGGGGTTGAGCCAGGCTGACGATCCGTGATGTTGGAGGTTGACCTGTTTCGAATCACTCCACCTGCTGACAAAGAAATTCTCGCAAAATCCACATTCAACGAAGGGATATGTTCTTCAACGACCCACTCCTTAATCATTCAGCA
>Ga0187833_10001459_pt1 | contig 27004 bp, 23 predicted proteins | sample ETNtaG_37_FD_167968 | JGI IMG/M metagenome (GOLD analysis project Ga0187833, IMG submission 167968) | Marine microbial and viral communities from oxygen minimum zone, Eastern Pacific Ocean - ETNP2014_SV_400_PacBio MetaG (Illumina Assembly) | ecosystem: Environmental > Aquatic > Marine > Hypoxic...
GCGCGAGCCTACCAGTTTAGCCTCTCTTCGCCTGAGGGATTCGAGCAGTCTCCTGGCTGGAATCCTGCGAGTACACCTTTTGCAGCGGCCGCAATTATAGGTTCTGCGTGGATTCTCCCAACAGACTCGAAGCGCATCCATCAGGTACTGGTCCCTCGCCATGTTCTCCTGTTTCTCAGGCAGTGTCAGTTTATTAAAGTCATGAATAACCATACCTGGTTCAAACCCCTCCTCTGGTTGCTGAAATTTATCGTTGCCGGGAATCAGCAAGTCTGAAATGTGTCCGCCCAGAATGCTTCCAAGCCCAGCATAAAAAGAATCAGCAAGAAGCGTTTCAGATATTCCAAGTGTCGCCAGCAAGTCATGCAGGTTGGTATCCAGGACCAGCAACTCTTTATTCAGCTCCGCAGACTGATACTGGATTCTCTGCAGTTCAGACTTGAGAACGTGTCGGCTACTTTGATGCTGGTCCTCATCCCCATGGAGTCCGTTCAGGAATACGAGGGTAGAGACCTCATCCTTGTATTGCGCAAGCATGTGGAAAGCATCAATTCCACCGTCGAAAAGCAGTCCCTGGCGACGGCCTTTGGTCACACCTTCAGATGTCGGTTGAACGCCAGGCCTGCTGTCGGTGCTGGCCAGCTCACTGTTGGGTCTATCGTTCGTTGGGAAGTAACCGCGACTGAGGCGATTAATAGACCGGGTGCTGACCCCGGATGGAGTTGCATCTGCCGACAGGTTGATATTTTGTGGAATGGTGATCGATGACATGAGCAGAAAGAGAGCATCGGCAGGATTTGGACAGGGTTCCCCCTGCCACCCGATATTTACCTCACAAGCCTTATCCCGCCAGGAAATACCGGCGGTGACTTTCTGCAGGGCTCCATGTGAAGTTTGCTGCAATTCATTGATATATAGGGTCGAGCTCATGAAGGATTCATTTTCCTTATTTAAAGACGCCTATTATGTCGTGAATTGGTGAGTACAGGCGAATTCTCCCTGGATGCCAAATATCACTGGAATTCATTTCAATTTAATGGCGGGTCATTATAGAATTCGCTCCATCACATGACTGGCGATTATTAGGTGGGTTTGACCACTAGGAAGTGTGAAACTCGCAAAGAAGCCGTTCGCCTGGGCGCCCAAACATCGTTAATCCGGAGTCCGCCCCATGCCTACAAATCTTGAACTATTGGAACAAAATGATCCCGCGGTCTTTGCCGCTCTGCGTGGCGAGGAAGCGAGACAGCGAGTTGGTATTGAACTGATTCCGTCAGAGAACTACACGTTTCCAGAAGTACTTGCAGCGCTCGGTAGTGTGTTCACCAATAAGTACTCAGAAGGCTACCCGGGACGCCGTTACTATGGTGGGCAGGAATTTACCGATGAAATCGAAAACCTTGCCAGGGATCGAGCGAAGGCAGTATTCGGGTGCGAACATGCCAACGTGCAGCCTCTCTCAGGGTCAGCCATGAATCAGGCCGTGTACCTGGGGCTTTTAGAACCGGGAGACACCATTCTGGCAATGGATCTTTCCCATGGCGGACACCTGACACACGGTGCACCAGTTTCCCATATGGGCAAGATGTTCAACTTTGTACGTTATGTCACCGACCCCAGCGATGGATCCATCGATTACGATCAGGTCAGGAAGGATGCGCTGGAACACAAGCCAAAATTGGTCCTCTGTGGTTACACCTCCTATCCTCGTGATATTGATTACGAAAAATTCAAGGGAATAGCCGATGAAGTTGGCGCGGTTTCCATGACTGATGCCTCCCATTTCGGTGGTCTTGTGGCCGGCGGGTCGATGAAAAACCCTTTCGACTTTGGTTTTGATGTTGTTACGACAACGACCCATAAATCGCTTCGCGGTCCCCGTGGCGGTATGGTCCTATGCAGGAAACCCTTTGCCAGCAAAATCGATAAGTCTGTATTTCCAGGGCTTCAGGGCGGGCCACACATGAATGCAATCGCGGCCATCGCTATAACTCTGCAGAAGGCGCAGAGCGAGGAATTCAAGCAGTATGCCAGGCAGGTTTTGATCAATTCCAGGACCCTGGCAGATGCCCTGATGGAGAAGCAGGCGACACTCGTAACCGGTGGCACAGATAATCACATGATGGTGGTTGATACTGTCGCAAGTTTTGGCCTGGATGGAAGAGTGGCGGAGGAGGCCCTCGACAAGGTTCAGATTACAACCAACAAGCAGATTATTCCGGATGATCCAAATCCACCACTGCGACCAAGTGGTATCCGAATAGGTACACCTGCAGCAACGACGCGAGGCATGGTAGAAGAAGATATGCGTCAACTGGCCGACTGGATCATAAAGTGCCTGCAAAACCCTGAGGATGAGGCGAGCCTGTCACAGATCAGGGACGATGTTGAAGCCTTTTGTGGCCGGTTTCCGGTACCCGGAATCTGACCTTTATTTTTTTCCGGTAGCCTGAGATTACACGTCGGGCTACAGGGACCTCTGAAGAAAATGATCAGGTGCGCTGGTTACTGAATAGTGAGTTCACTTCGCCAGTCGCTGCCAGCCACATCCAGCCCATTGATGATCTTTTCTGCTTCCTCCAGCAACAGGTCTGGGTCCCCCCGGGACTCGAAATTAACTCGCACTAGAGGCTCGGTCTTTGATTGACGAAGTGAGAAGCGCCAGTCCCCCGGCATGTCGAAGCTCAAACCATCGAAAAAATCGACCCTGCGGGCGACCTTCTCGTATCCCCTCAAGGTGGAAGAAAAGGCCGCTTCGGCATCTACCAGCGGGACACTGATTTCAGGTGTGCAGCAGACATTGTTGCGGTATTCACTGACCAGATCGTTGATGGTCTGCCCCGAGTTCTTGATAACTTCAAGGACCTTTAACCAGGCGAACATGCCACTGTCACAGTAGTAAAAATCACCAAAGTAGTGATGGGCAGATAGTTCACCGCCATAGATAGCATTGTGTTCACGCATCGCCAGTTTCATGAATGCATGACCCGTTTCTGCAGGAACGGGTCTGCCGTCATACCTGTTTATGACATCGAGGGTGTTAAGGCAGAGTTTAGTGTCGAAGACGATGGCAGCGCCCGGAGATGTTTCAAGGAAGCTGCTCGCCAATAATCCGATGATGTAATAGGTGGGGATCAGGTTTCCGTCCTGGTCAAAAAATACGCAGCGATCACAGTCTCCATCCCAGGTCACACCCAGGTCAAACGCCCGGCCTGCCATAAAATTTTTCATTTCTTTTGCGAGATGAGGGTTGGCGGGGTTTGCACCCTGGCTCGGGATGGGACCAGGTTCCTTTCGAAACCAGGAGACGGGGATCTGTAGTTCGTGCGCCAGCGTATCAGCCAGCGTTACGGCGGTGCCATTCAGGCCATTTAGTGCGATATGGGTACTGGTCAAGGGTTGGAACTGTGTCTTGATGAAGTCAATGTAGTGGGGGTGGAGATCAACTTTGGTTACTGTACGGGAGGCTTGCTGTGCTGGTGGTCCCATGGTCTGCATGAGTCGTTCAACTTCCGCCAGCCCCGTATCATAGGTAACGGCAACTCCGCGGCTCAGCACACATTTGAAGCCGTTATATTCCGGTGGATTGTGGCTTGCCGTTACGATAATTGTTGCATCAATGTCGTCTTGTACCGATGAGAAGTAGCCAAGTTCGGTTGTGCACAATCCAAGGTCCATCACTTCGACTCCGGCTGCAGCGAGGCCTTCATTTAAAGCGTGCTGGAGTGGCGCGCTGGACTCACGCATGTCCCTGCCGGTTGCAACTGTGCCACCGAGAGCGAAATGTTTTACAAAGGCAGCTGCGAAGCTAAGCGAGAACGCTTCGTCAATTTCCTCCGGATAGATACCGCGTACATCTCCTAATCTGAAGGCACTTGAGGAATTGTTGTTCATTGAAAATGTCACAAGCAGTTCCGGGTTTTTAACTGAGTAGGCGCACTATGCCTGAATTTCCTTCGACCTCGACCATCTGGCCGTCTTCCAGGTCGTTCATAAGATTGACTATCCCGGCGATGCAGGGTTTGCCATACTCCCTTGCCACAAGGGCGCCATGTTGCAATTCACCGCCAACTTCCAGCAACACAGCGGCGGCATTAATGAATAGTGGCGTCCACCCAGGGTCTGTCGTGTGGGCGACCAGAATATCTCCCGGGAGGAGTTTTTTTTCAAACGGATCATGCAAGACTTTCACCGGACCGGAGATAACACCGGCAGAGAGGGGAACGCCTGACAACTGACCTGGTATTTTTTCGCGTAACGGTCGAATAATCCTGCCACGTGAGTCGATGAAGTGGGGGAAATGTAGAACACGTTTGGCTCTTGCGGTATAGGCATCGCGGTTGTCCAGGGCATGATGGATATTGAATGCGGTACTTTGTTGACCCTGGTAAATCTCATCGAGCGTCATGTCAAAAATGTCGTCGACCTTGTCGAGCCGATTCTGCCCCATCCAGGTTTCAGCGGTGATCAGGAGATATTCGCGGAAACGCTTGTTGATCTTGACCAGGTGGTCCTTGGGTTTTTCACGGACCTTCTCGAATGCGATCATGATATTGAAGGATCCAGATAACCGGCGTTGATTTTGCGGAGAGAGTTGACGTTTTAGTTTTTCGAAAGCAATCGGGCGTTGATCTACCAACTTTTGATGCGCTGCACCGGGATCGAAGTTTCGGTCTCCACCTGCAAGGTCGGCGATTTGTTTCAACGCCACCATTGGATCGTCACCATATTTAGGATTGGCGAGGTCCATCTCCAGTGCCCCGCGGCAGCCGAATCTCGCCTGGAAGTCGTCCCACTGCTGCATGAATTCCAGGTCCAGGGAGCGGTCAAGGATCATCTCTCGGAGCTTCTCAAGATTCTGGAACCTATTCGCATCAAGGGACATGGCAAGACGATGCAGTGCAATCCCCATATCCAGCACCATGTCCTCTGCACCTGATTTGATCTGTTCTACCAGTCGTGACTGTTCTGGAGAATGGTTATCGATAACTGAACCGAACCTGTTTGTACCGGCAAAGATGTACAATCCCAGTGCAGGTGCCGTGCTTATCTGCGTAACTTCCATCAGCCGCGAGTAGTAGTGGTGCAGGAAATCATGAACATTAAGATTGGTGGGAATGGGTTGATTGAGAAAATCATCAAACTCAGCGATGGTTTTATCGTAGTGTTCGAGAAACTTTTTACGCCGAAAATATGCGGCAAGGAAATACCAGGACAGTGTCCTGAATCGCCACAAGATGCGAAAAAGTAATGGCAGGCTGCTGAGCCGTGGCATCATTCTTGCGGATTTCATCTGGTAGACCGAAAGGTCACAGGTTTCTACGATTTCGGCGATTGTGGTATCAATGAAATCTTTTGTGGTTGCGATGCTGGTGATGTCGATACGTGACATTACCTTAGAGAAGTTTAGATAAAGGCGTGTGCCTGTGCTGAACAGAAAGCCTTTCTTTGGCGGCTTATCGAGTCGGTAAAAATTGGTTACGGCAAAAATTAACGTACTGATCAGGTACACAATCGTGTCGTTGGTCACTCGGGACACAGGCCCGCTGATCGTGATGCCATCAGCAAGGCTTGGGTCCAGAAATAGGGTGCGTTTTTCACCGGGCTCGGTCTGCATTGACGCAGGAAGCGGTATATAGGTGGTGATGGGTCTTGCCTGGAGCAATGACAACTCGCCGTTGGCAAAAGCCCACTCTATATCGACTGGCTCGTTTCCGAGGGATTCTATCTCACCAAGTTTACTCGCTATTTCGTTAACCTGCCTTGCTTCAAGGCAGGGGTCGCCAGACCTGTCGTCACCGATTGACTGGTGGAGCAGCCGGTTTGTATGCTTTTCAACTGTCCAGCTATCCGGCGTAATGAGTCCTGAAACAAGGGCTTCCCCTGACCCTGGTATAGCGTTTATTAGTACCTCATCATAGTCATTGTTGATAGGGTTTAAGGAGAAAGCGACGCCCGATATATCACTGTTTACCTGCACCTGGACGATTACGGCAATGCTTGGCGCGGGTGATGCAAGTTTCATCTGGTGTTTATATATAAAGACGCGAGCATCCAGACAAGAGAGGTAGCATTTGTGGATTGCGTTAATGACCTCTAATGCCGTTAAGTTCAAGAATGATTCGTAAAGCCCAGCGAACGACGAGTCTAAGAGATCTTCTTCGGGTGAGGATGAACGTACTGCGAAGGTGGTATTGCCCAGTGATCTGCACTCTTCAGCAATAAGGGCAGTTTGTTTCTGTGTTAACTGAAATGTGGAGACAGCCTTCTTTAACTCCTCACAGCTGGCGGTAAACCCTTCCTGGTCAAGCGGATCGCCAGAGCAGACCTGTCGCCATTCAGGTAAATCTACAACCTGACGATTCCAGTCAACAAAAAAATTGGTCCCGAGAACGAACCCCCTGGGGACATTGAACCCGGCATTGATAAGAGTAATGAGTGAGGCAGCTTTGCCACCGACCTGAGCTGTTTTTGCATCGGGACTATCACTTAATCTGATGAGGTCTTGCATCATTGATTGAGGGTAAAGGGAATCTGAGTTAATAGTCCAGTGGTTTCCCGACATTGGGTTAGTCAGCTTGGTGATGAGATAATATTCGCACGTGCCGATTGGTAGCTTGAATAATGCAAAACGAGGCTAATTCAATTTATACTGCCAGGCTGTGTAGCTCGGAATAATCCGGGTACCGGACGCCACCATAGGGAAAAAATAGAGGGCTAATGCATGAATCTCGAAACTTTTCGAAGTGAAACAAGGGGTTTTCTCGAGGCCAACTGCCCACAGAGTATGCGCAATAAGGCGCTCCATTTCGAAGATGCCCATGAGATCTACAGTACGGCAGATGCTGATCTTTGGCTGAACTGTATGGCTGAACGCGGCTGGACAGCACCTACCTGGCCGGCCGAGTATGGCGGGGGTGGTCTCGATTTCGAATCCAATCGGGTACTGCAGGAAGAATTGGCCGCGATAAAGGCACTTCCACCCGCAACCGGCATGGGTCTGGCCATGATTGGCCCGACCCTGCTGGAATTTGGAACCGAGGAGCAGAGACAGCGTCACCTGCCAAAAATAGTATCCGGAGAAGTCCGCTGGTGTCAGGGTTATAGTGAACCTGGTTCAGGATCAGATCTCGCCAGCCTGCAAACAAGAGCGGTCCTTGAAGGCGATCAATTTATAATCAATGGCCAGAAGATATGGACCTCCGGCGCACAATATTCGAATTGGATGTTTGCCCTTGTACGGACTAATCCGGGTGTACCTAAACATGATGGCATCAGCTTTGTGCTACTGGAAATGGATCAGCCTGGGGTCACGATAAAGCCAATACAGCTAATCTCGGGCTCGTCCCCATTCTGTGAGACCTTCTTCGACAATGCAGTAGCGAGACGTGACGACCTTGTTGGTGAGCTAAACAAGGGCTGGACTGTAGGCAAGCGCCTGCTACAGTATGAGCGGTCTGCTACATCTGTTCGAACCAAGAAAAAGGGTAAACCCGTCAACCCTTACGCAAAAATTGCCAAAGCCTACTTTGGTGAGAAATCGGGAAAACTTTCCAGCCCCGATATTAGAAACAAAATTACCAGGCAAACCATGATGGAGAAGTCCTTGCAGCTCACTATTCAGCGGGTGGCAGAGGAAAGTAAATCCGGGAAGGCCCCTGGTGCAGCGACTTCAATATTCAAGCTGGTTGGTTCTACCCTGGCTAAAGAGGGTTCAGCACTGAAGTCAGAGGTCCGTGGTGTCAGTGGAATGGGCTGGGAAGGTGACAGTTTCACCGCCGATGAGCTTGAGTCGACGCGGGGCTGGTTGCGCGACCGGGCGGTCACCATTTATGGTGGAACCAATGAAGTGCAGATGAATATCATCAGCAAGCGGGTCCTCGGGCTGCCCGATTAGCGAAAGCATATTGGTATTGCGCCCTTCCAAAAGACACATCGAGTTCAGTCTGCTTCGAAATAGGCTGCAGGAAATTCGCTTAAAAGGAAACAGATATGAGTGATTTTGAGACGATCCACCTTACGGTTGAGGAACACATAGCTACGGTTATCCTGGATCGGCCGCAGGCAAGGAATGCTCTTAACAGGCTTGCATACACTGAACTGGAAGCAGTTTTCAGGCAGCTGCAGGAAGACCCTGACATCCGGTGCATTATATTGTCCGGGAAGGATCCGGCTTTTTGTTCCGGTGACGATGTTAAGGAGTTGTTGACTGGTGACGCCAATACGGGCGGCCAAAGAATGCGCAATGTGCGTCCGGGTACTACACCTGCAGCAACGGCAATTCTTGATTGTGACAGGCCAATAATAGCAGCCGTAAACGGTGCGGCTGTAGGTTGGGGAATGGATCTGTCTCTATTTGCTGATTTCCGTATCGCCTCTGAGAAAGCCAGGTTCGGTGAGCTGTTTGTAAAGCGCGGTCTTGTCAGTGATGTTGGTGGCCTGCTGAGACTGCCCAAACTTGTTGGGCCGCAGAAAGCCGCTGAACTTCTGTTTACGGGCGATATTATCGATGCGTCAACCGCCAAGGAAATAGGCCTGGTTCTCGATATTGTTCCCCACGAGCAGTTAATGGAAAAAGCGAAAGCCCTGGCGGTAAAAATAGCATCCAACCCACCAATGGCAGTACGATACCTGAAAGAGGGCCTGCGCCGTTCATACCACGGCGACTACCAGGATACAGGAAACTGGGTAGCGCAGACGCTGGCTATACTTTTTCAGACGGAAGATCATCGTGAGGGGGTTGCAAGTTTTCTCGAAAAGAGGGAGCCAAAATTTACTGGTCGATGATCCAGAGATACAATTTTCCATATAAGGACACTTAATTTCAACCACGTCAGGGCTTTAATGTCCTCGCTTCGATACCGGATAGTCTGCTGCTGCAGATATCGCGGAAACAAACGGCAACAATTTGTAGCAACTTAGAATGACACAGCGAGAAGGAAATAATTAATGGCAGTACTAATGCAACCTCATGCGGATTCAAAACCTGATGAAGTGGCTCTGGTGGATGAGTTTGGTGAAATCAGCTGGAGAGAATATAACAGCAGGGTGAATCAACTTATTCACGCCCTGAGGGAAGCTGGTCTTCAGCCCGGAGATACCTTTGCTGTACTGAGCGGAAATCGCCGTGAGTATTACGAGGCTTTTGCAGCTGCCGCACATGGGGGCTGGCTGCTGGTTCCGGTTAATTGGCATTTGGTGGCTGAAGAAGTTGCCTATGTTCTGGCTGATTCAAATGCAAAAGCATTTCTGGTTGACTCAAGGTTTTCTGAGTTAGGGCAGGCTACATTACAGCGTGGAGACAGACCGTCGCTTAACGCTTCTGTCATCATTGGTGGTGATATAGAAGGTTTCGAAAGTTACGAAAACTTTATTGGGTCAGCTGATGAGTCAGAGCCAGGTGATCAGACTATGGGAGGTCCGATGTTTTATACATCGGGTACCACGGGAAAGCCAAAGGGCGTAAAAAGCGGACTGTCACAAAGTGGTACGCCCATCGAAATGCTGAAAATGATGTCCGATGGAATGACTGAAATGCTGGGGCTGCCTGCGGGTGGTCGAACGCTTCTCTGTGGTCCTGTCTATCACTCCGCCCAGTGGGCATTTTCATTCCTGCCCCTGCTGACCGGGGGAAGTGTGGTGATGAGACACCACTTCGATGCAGAAGAAGTCCTGGCATTGGTAGATAAACATAAAATCACCAATGTGCACCTGGTGCCCACCCAGTTTATACGAATGCTGCGACTGGATGAGGGGATAAGGACCAGGTTCAGTGGACAGAGCCTGACCACCGTCTGGCATGGTGCGGCACCTTGTCCACCAAAAATTAAGAGCGAGATGATTGACTGGTGGGGACCAATAATCTCTGAGTACTATGGGTCGACCGAAGGTTCCATCGTAACAACGGTCAACTCGGAGGACTGGCTGGCTAAACCAGGCACACTTGGGAAACCCGTGGAAATTATGGAAGTAATGGTCATAAAGGAAGATGGGAGCCGCTGTGCAACGGGTGAATCTGGTCAGCTCTACGTTAAAAATATCATGGGCTCAGATTTTGAGTACCATAATGATCCTGACAAGACTAAAAAGGCGCACCTGGAACCAGGGGTATTTACTTTTGGTGATATTGGTTACCTGGATGAGGAGGGTTATCTCTTCATGAGTGACCGAAAGATCGACATGATCATATCTGGTGGTGTCAACATATATCCGGCGGAAATTGAATCTGTGCTCATTGGCCACCCGGCAGTAGTCGATGCTGCGGTATTCGGGATACCGAATGATGAGTTCGGTGAAGAAGTGAAAGGCGCCGTTGAACTGGTGACAGGAGCAATGGTGGGCGATGTGCTTGAAGAAGAGCTGATCGCCCATTGCAAGGAGAACCTCGCAGGGTTTAAGGCGCCGAAATCAATTGATTTCGAGGAGTCGCTTCCCCGTCATCCTACGGGCAAACTCCTGAAGCGGTTGCTTCGGGACAAATACTGGCAAGAGTCAGGCAGAAACATTTGAGCCGGGCCATTCATGGTGTCGGTCCGTAAGTGAATTAGAAGAGGCGCTGGTGAAGATGTATCATGCCGCGCAAATACACTATTAGTATCAGGAGGTCGAGATGTCGGTTAACCGTCAATGGTTGTTAAAAGAACGTCCCCAGGGAATGCTGGGAGAGGAGCATTTTGAGTATCGGGAGGTTGAGGTTCCGACCATTTCAGATGGGGAAGTCCTGATTAGGACTTCAACCCTGGGATTTGACCCGATGCAAAGGGGTCTTGTGATGGACAGGGAAAGCTACATAGCACCCGTGGGTCTGGGTGAGGTTATGAAAGGGAGCGCGGTCGGCCAGGTCGTGGAGTCAAAGAACGAGAATTTCAAAGTCGGTGATATTGTTCAGGGCTTTGGTGGCTGGCAGGACTACTTCGTCTCCAGCGTAGATAGCCCGATGCCTGTGAGCAAACTACCCCAGGGTGTAACGCCTGAAATGGCACTGGGTGCATTGGGTGTGACCGGACTCACCGCCTATATCGGGATTTTGGAACTTGGTGCACCCAAAGCAGGTGACACAGTACTTGTATCTGGTGCGGCGGGTGCAACGGGTTCCGTTGCCGGGCAAATTGCGAAACTGGAAGGTTGCCGGGTTGTTGGCATTGCAGGGGGTGCAGAGAAATGTGCCTGGTTAACGGAGCAGGCTGGCTTTGATGCTGCAATCGATTATAAGAACGAGGACGTAGCAGCCAAAATACGTGAATATTGCCCCAACGGACTGGACGTATATTTCGATAATGTCGGTGGTGAGATTCTGCAGGCCGCTCTCAATAATCTTGCAATGAATTCCCGGGTTGTGTTGTGTGGAGGTATTTCGGGCTATAACGAGGAGGTTCCACCACCAGGACCCAATAACCTGATGAACCTTATCGGCACGCGATCAACGATGGAGGGATATATCATCATCGACTATCTTGACCGGATGCCCGAGTTTCAACAGGCGATGGGTCAATGGCTGCATGAAGGCAAGATCATTCATCTCGATGATGTACAGGAAGGTTTTGAAAATATACCGGCAACACTGATGAGGTTGTTCACGGGCAAGAATATGGGTAAACAAATGTTGAAAATAACTGGAGAGTAGGAAGATGAAGATAGACCGCGCCCTAATGGGCGACCTGAACGATGTAGCGAAGAGTATTCAGGATATGGAGGCTGCTGGTTATGACGGAGCCATGTCGGTGGAGACCAGCCACGATCCATTTTTCCCGCTATTGCTGGCAGCTCAGAACAGTGAGCGCATAGAACTGATGACTTCCATCGCGGTGGCCTTCTCACGGACTCCAATGTTACTCGCCAATATTGGCCATGATCTAAACAGTTATTCCAAGGGGCGATTTATTTTAGGTCTTGGATCGCAAATCAGGCCTCACATAACCAAGCGATTTGGTATGCCCTGGTCGTCTCCGGCAAAACGTATGCGGGAATTTGTTATGGCAATGCGTGCCATCTGGGCTTGCTGGCACGAGGGGCAAACACTTGATTTTCGCGGTGAATTTTATACCCACAGCCTCATGACTCCCATGTTTACGCCCCTGGACAGCCAGTATGGTGCGCCAAGGGTGTTTCTTGCAGCAGTCGGCCCACTAATGACAGAGGTCGCCGGTGAAGTCGCCGACGGTATCATTCTGCATGCGTTCACTACCGAGAAATATATGCGCGAGGTTACTTTGCCTGCCCTTGAAACCGGCCTGGCTCGCGGTGGGAGAAAAAGAGAGGATTTTGAGATCTCATACCCTGCTTTTGTGGTCAGTGGGCGCAACGAGGAGGAGTTCAAGGCAACCAGGGACGCAGTTTGTAAACAGATTGCATTTTACGGGTCGACACCAGCCTATGCCCCGGTGTTGGGTGTTCACGGCTGGGGTGATTTGCAACCGGAACTCAACCGTCTGTCAAAGGAAGGCAAGTGGGATGAGATGGGTACGCTTATTACAGATGATATTCTGAATGAGTTTGCGATCGTGGGTGAGCCGGGTGAGGCGGCGGACAAATTCGAGCAGAGATTTGGCGATGTCGTCGACAGAACCACGGCACTGTTCACTCCGAGTGATGATGATCATCGCCTTGCATTGAAGGCAAAAAGCAAGGCCTAGCATGTCAAAATTCGTGGCTGTAGTCGGCACCAGTGGTGTCGTCGGCAGCTCGCTCCAGCCCACCACCCCCAGCGCTTGTAAGCACGATCAAGCTTCGCCAGGTTGGATTCCATGACTGTATTGATACCGAAGACATGTTTGCTGCCTGGTTCAGACGATTGGCCGAGATGAAGATTGTGCCAGGACCGGTATACGTGTGTGTGGCCGGCGACTCAGCTAAATAGACGAGCGTTTGATCGCTGTGCTGTAGCGCTCGGCCAGCTGGAGAAAATCCACGCTTGATCCAGTCTGTCTCGAGGCAATAACAGCCAGGCTGCCGGCTGCGTGTGGAACGATCAGACCGTGCCAGCGTTCGGACTGAAACGGTATGATATTGTCAATTTCCTCGGGGATCAGCATCAATGTATAGGTTTCGTTGCCATTCTTTACAACGAAATGTGCGATCAACTGGTCATCCATCATGCATTTCGAAGCATAGGTTACGGTGCCAAGAGAGTCATTGATTTCACCGCCGGCAGCGAGCAGGACATTAGCTACTTCGCCGTTGTCTATATCACCGGATTTGCCATGAACCTGGTGGGCTTCATGATCCAGGTGAGTGATTATCTCTGCATCAAGGGTTTGTGTCGGCAAGAATGGGATCAGGGTGATCGCAATCAAAAAAGATGCGGCCAAACTTAACCAGTACCTGCGCGTGGGCCTGCGCGGGTTATGTTTCAGGGATTGGTTAAGTATAACTTTGGCCGCCAAACCTTCCGGTACTTCAACTGTCAATGCGGTTCTCAGGGAATCGTCCAGTTCATTGGTCTCCTGCTGGAACCTGGAGCATCCAGGGCAGTTGGAGGCATGCAAAGCAGCCTCCTTGCTGACGCAATAGGGTTCTGTAAGCTTCAATCTCCTGAACTCAAGACAATTCATCGAAATTCCTGGTGTTTAATTTTATCTTCCTGCAATACAGAGCGTAGTTTTTGCCTGGCACGATGTAATCTTGTGGCAACTGTGTTGCGCGGCAGTTCAAACATATGCGCAATCTCATCCAGGCTGTAACCTTCAAGAACCTGAAGTACGAGGGGTTCACGGTATTTCCCTGGCAAACCCTTCAGGGCTATGCGCAACGCCGAGACTTCGGGCCTGGCATCAAACTCCGTTGGTTCCATCGCTATCGAATCTGTATCCACATCCGAATATTGAAATTGTTTTCGCTCGTACTTTCGCGCGTTCTCACGGCGAAGTATTGTCGTAAGCCAACTCTTCGCAGAACCTTCATCCTTTAGCGAATCGAGGAATCGCCAGGCCCGCAGGAACGTTTCCTGGACCAGGTCTTCCGCGGCAGCTTTCTCGCCACTTAGCCAATAGGCGTACCTGTATAACCAGGGGCTATAGGCAGTTACAAGGTTTTCGTACCGGTTCTCTTTAGTTGCCATGTTAGTTATGACCTTGTTAGACACTGGAATATTCCCTCGTGCTTTAATAATGGATGCAGAGAGGTACGAAAAGTTACAAGTCAGGTTATGATTAAGACGAATTAACTTCCTGGAAGAAATCGATGTCATCAAACACCGGGTCGCCTGTTAAAGCCATTCTGTACGCATTTTTGGCGAATCTGGGCATCGCCATTGCAAAACTTGCTACCGCGATTTACACCGGGTCAGGCAGTATGCTGGCGGAGGCGATCCATTCGTTTGCCGATACTGGAAATCAGGTGCTGCTGTTCATCGGCCTCAAAAGCTCAGAAAAAGAACCTGACGCTGATCATCCCCTGGGCTACGGAAAATTAACCTACTTCTGGAGCTTTATCGTTGCCTTAATGCTGTTCAGTGTGGGTGGTCTCTTCTCGATTTATGAGGGTGTGCACAAACTTTCCGGCGTTGCTGAGCTCAACCAGGTCTGGATAGGGCTCGTGATATTGGGACTTTCAATCATTATTGAAAGTTTTAGCCTGGCCGGGGCGATGCGTGAAGCCAGCCTGATGCGCGGGGATAAGCCTCTGATTCAGTGGCTGGCCCATACGCGTAATGCGGAAATTGTAGTTGTCATTGGAGAGGATGTAGCCGCGATTATAGGCCTGGTAATCGCCTTCTGCTTTCTGGGCATGACCTGGCTTACGGGTAATCCCATATACGATGCGGTGGGCTCTATCTGTATCGGTGTGGTCCTGATCATAGTTGCCCTGTTTCTGGTTGTGAGGCTGCAGGGGCTGCTGGTCGGTAAGTCTGCGGAACCTGACCTGCGTCTGCTCATTGACGAACTGATCGCCGATCATGACCAGATTGATCGGGTTTTGAATACGATTACCCTGCAGATGGGTCCCAAAGTCATGCTGGCAGCAAAAATTGCGATCAACGAAGAAGTCACAGTAGGGGAGGCAGTAGTCTTAATCAATGGGCTTGAGCGAAAATTGAAACAGGCCCATCCCGAGATTGGCTGGTGTTTTATTGAACCTGATACCCTCGACACGCGCCCGCCGTATCCGGTTGCGGGTATGAAGTGCAGTGCTTGATTGGGAACAGGCGGTTGGATGGGGCAGGGCGCCCTGCCATTCTTCCTATTAGCCAAACCACCCATGCAGAATAACAGGCGATGATGATCATAACAGCCGACTTGAATAAGGTACCCAATGAGGTTTACTCTTGGTCCTTCATTTAGAAGCAAGAGGTAGATATGTCGGAAAGTGCTGAGGCGAAAGGGCCATTGCCAGTGGTCGATTGGCTCAAGGGAGCGGGGAGTGACGATCCTTATCTGGAAGGTCACAAATGTGGTGGTTGCGGTGCAATCTACCTGGGGGAGCGCAGTACCTGCTCCAGCTGTGGCGCACGCGAAGGGATTGAAGCAACTCGACTATCCAGTAGTGGCAAACTTTATTCATTCTGTGTCGTTCATCGCAGTTTCCCCGGTATTGAAGTGCCGTATATTTCTGCCATTGTTGATCTTGATGGTGGCGGAACAATCAAGGGAAATCTGATCAATATTGAACCCGACCCGGAAAAAATCGAATTTGATATGCCAGTTGACGTTGTGTTTGCAGATGCACTGGGTAGAAAAGACAAAGATGGGAATAGTTATATCAGCTATTTCTTTCAACCCGCTGCATAGCCCGCTTTTTAATTAGAGGAGAGAACAATGAGTGACGTATATATAGTGGGAGTCGACATGATCAAGTTTGGTCGTTTCCCGGAGAAAACAGTACCGCAACTGGGTGCACAGGCTGCCTTGATGGCGCTTGATGATGCTGGATTGAAAATTCAGGATATGCAGGCCTTGTACTGCGGAAATCTTGGTCAGGCCAGTGCCATGGTAGGGCAGCGGCTTCTTCAGGAAATTGGGCAGACAGGTATTTCTGTCGTTAATTGTGCGAATGCATGTGCTACAGGTGCTACAGCTTTTCGTGAAGGCTGGATGTCGATCAAGGCGGGCGTGTTTGACTGCGTTCTGGCCGTTGGTGTTGAACAGATGGGCAGAGGCCTGCTGGGCGGTGGCGGAAGTGGAACAGGTATCTCCAAGGAAGGACTGTTAGGGTCCGGTACCATGCCAGCAGTATTTGCAGAAGCTGGAATGGAGCATACCAGGAATCACGGCACGACTTTTGAGCAGTTCGCCAAGGTGTCGGTTAAAAATCATCACCACTCCACCATGAACCCGAAAGCCATGTATCAGATAGAGACGCCGCTTGAAACGGTGATGAATGCTGAAATGATCTCGTATCCCAATACGAAACTGATGTGTTCAGTCAATGTTGATGGGTCGGCAGCTGCAGTCCTGGTATCCGAGAAAAAGGCTAGAGAGATTGGTATGGACCGTGCGGTTAAAGTTAAGGCATCCATACTGGCCAGTGATCCTTATACTGATCGTGACCTTACAATGCCGGATGTCAATGCAGTAACTCGCATCGCAGCAAAACAAGCCTATGAGATGGCTGGTTGCGGACCAGAGGATATCAACCTGGTTGAGTTGCACGACTGTTTCGCCACGGCGGAAATCCTGCACTACGAGAATCTGGGATTGTGCGCGGACGGTGAAGCCGGTCGAATGATTGATGAGGGAGAAGTTGCCCTTGGCGGCAGGGTACCGGTCAATGTTTCCGGTGGATTGTTATCGAAGGGGCACCCCCTGGGGGCAACCGGAATTGCCAACATCTACGAGGTCAGCACCCATTTGCGTGGGGAAGCTGACAAGCGACAGGTAGAAGGGGCAAGGCTGGGTATGACCCACGTGATAGGCCTGGGGTCAGCCTGTGGGATTCACATCCTCGAAAAAGTTGCCTAGTAACGAAGCAAGCGTTGAAAAAGGCCGGGATTACCCGGCCTTTTTCTATTTGAGCAATAGCTTTTCTGTCGAACACCAGTTGAAGAACACCAGTTGAAGAACAATGCGTATCGGAATTGTCAGTGATACCCACAATAACCTGGAAAACTGCCGCAGGATTGTAGAGCTGTTCAATGGCCTTGATGTCGACCGGGTAATTCATACGGGTGATATCACCCAGGCGAAGACAATCGATGTTTTTTCCAGTCTTGATGCGCCCATGCTGGGGGTTTTCGGAAATAATGACAAGGAAAGAGAGTCGCTCAACGCCGCAATTGATCGCCATGATTTTCATTTCATTGATCCGCCTCTAGAGTTGTCCTGGGCCGGTCGTAACCTGGTTGTTGTACACGATCCCCTTGAGCTCGATTCGGTTGATTGTCGCGGATATGATGTCATCCTTCATGGTCATACCCATCTTGAGACTATCGAATTTGTGGACTCACAACTGACGTTTAACCCGGGTGAGTCCGCCGGCATGATGGCGGGGCACAATTCCATAGGTTTACTGGACCTTATATCCCTTGAACTGGAAGTCATCAAGTTTTAACTTGTTCCTGCCCGGTTTCTTCCATCGAGTGGGCTATCCTAGGCGGCCCCTTCCTTCATAAGTGATCGATTTATATACTTAACGTTATTGTAGTCTCGTAATACAAATCAAAATTTCCCATTTTACGGACGGGAACTAGCTATGGCTGAGCATGCACCTTACGGGTTGTTAGCAGAGCTTGAGAAAGTTAAGGACGAGGGACTGCCTCCCATCTATCTCTGGCATCCTGAAACGGTTAAAGACATTGATATTGTCATTCAGCGTGACGGCAGCTGGTTATACATGGGATCACCAATTACCCGACGGCGGCTCGTTCGCCTTTTTTCCACGGTGCTCAGGAAGGAAGGGGATGACTATTTCCTGGTAACGCCGGTTGTGAAGAACAGGATCACGGTAGAGGACGCACCGTTTCAGGCAGTACTTCTCAAAAGTTCCGGGTCAGACGAGTCACAGTGCCTGACTTTTACCACTGATATGGCAGAGCAGTTAGTGGCAGATGAGCATCATCCATTTCGTTTTGAGATTGACGAAGAAACTGGCGAACCGTCGCCCTACGTCATGGTAAGGGATGGAATGGAGGCCAGACTGATTCGCAGCGTTTATTACCAGTTAGCAGAACTTGTGGTAGAAAAGGTCATCAAGGGTGAAAACTGGTTTGGACTATGGAGCGCGGGCAGATTTTTCAAGATCCAGCAGCCCCCTTCTTAACAGGGTATCTTCAGACCCCTGACGTCTCCCCACAAAGGAAGTTTCTAGCGTGTCACTCACGGCTCTCACCCCCCAGCGCTGAAAATAGTGCCGGAAGGAAACGGGAGAATTCCAGTGTCATATTGGCAAAAGCTGCATCCAATATGGCAATGGGATCCTCATCTTCATCCATTTTATCGTCACTTGTTTCAAGTTTTATCTGCCTTAAGACAAGCTCCTTGTCTATCACAACATTAAGGTCTCCGTACCAGTTGACACCGAGCCTGGTGCAGATCTTCCCAGCATCTATATGATTGCGGATCTCACTGGTATCAAGATCTTGACGACGACATGAAATGGTAGCGCCTTCTTCCGGGTCCAGCAGATCGCAGGAATTCCCCAGTGAGAAGTGTTCTGGCAATTTTCGGCTTTTAAGCCAGCGAGTGAATATTTCCGTAGGTTTTGAACTCACCTGTGGGGGTACTACGGGAAAAGATCCCAGGGAGTCCCTGATGCAATTTATAAAGAGCTCAGCTTCTGACGCAGAAGAGGTGCCGATAACCAGCAATTTGTCAGCAGGTGTCAGATAACCCAATATTTGCTTTGAACGTGGCAGGGCTCGAGGTAGTAACTCAGCCATGGCATCATCTTTCAACCTTAGTTTTTCCTTGCCAAAAATTTTGCGACCTTCCAGTTGCTCCAACCGTTCAATTTTTTCTGCCAGGACGTCAGCCAGTGCACTCGCAGGAACGATTTTGTCTTCCCGCTTGGCGCACAAGAGGATACTTCCGCTCACTTCATGAGTCAGGGGGCCTTCGATGTCGCCCAGTGGCGAGACCCACCCAAAACTCGACGGACGAATTCCCGAGCAGGGCCTGAACGCCTGGTTTTCCAGTTGTGACTCTAGTTCCTCAGAGGTGATAGAGGCTGTGCTGGTAATTCTGTAGATATAGGCGTTCTTAAATAGCATGGTGAGGTCACATTGGAAAGAAGCGCGATTATACGTCAAGACACACCAATTGAGATGTGGGGTGAGCTGACTCAAATTGGAGACCTGTCCAGTCCAACCCTGATCACGAAAAACTCCCTATTATCATTGCTGCCCGGGGCCTACCGGAATGAGGTCGTTTTCTCCGATTGAACCTTGTGCTAGCATCAGGTGCAAAACAGGGGATATCCATGACAGTAAATCCTGCCATCAGTGGCCGCATAGAACTTACGAAAACCCAACTCATGGCACTGATCTCAGTCATGTTATTTGGCTTTTCCGCCGCGCTCGGTATGCCATTCAACCTGGACTCCATTGTCCTGGCATTCTCAACCACCAATGCCATGGCCGGTCGGATCGCCACGGTTGAAATGTTAGGTGTGGCCATCAACTCACTCGTCTTTGCTCAGCTTTCTGGACGCCTGAATCCACACAAAACCTTCTTTGTATGCATCATCATTGTAGCTGCAATGAATCTTGGTGCTATCTTTGCGCCTGACTTGATGATCCTCGGTATTTGTCGCGGAATATCAGGCCTGGCTCTCGGCGCGATCATTGCTACGGTCATGTCAACTGCCGGAAGAAGTGACAAACCCGATATGACCTTTGGTATTCTCAACGCCTGTGTAGCAGGGATGGGCATGGTACTAGCGCTGATCTTGCCCCAGGCACTCAGGTTCTATGAACTGGCACCAGGGCAGGGTTTTAGCGAGAGTGATGGTCTTTTCGCCGTATATTTCGTATTGGCCCTCGTGGCATTGATCTTCATTCGCGCCACACCGCGCCCCAACAGTGACGAGAAAATGGACAGTTCAATACCGGAACAGCCGCCCACCCCACTTAGTGGTTGGATAGCCCTGGTCGGACTGGGATTCATCTTTATGGGGCATGGTGTAATTGCCATGTTCTTCATGCGAATCGGTCGAACGGTGGAACTGACTCCGGAAGTGATAGGTCTAGTTGGGATGGCGGCAAGTGGTATCGGTATATTCATGTCAATTGGTGCTGGAATTATCGGTGCCAAATTCAAATCGATGATCCCGATTGGCGCCATATTGTTGTTGTTGGTTATATTGGCGCCATTCATATCCAACCCAAGCAACACAGTTCAGTTTTTTCTCGCAGCTCCACTATTTCTGTTTTTGCCGGTAGGTATGATGCCCATCTTCCTCGGCGCGCTGTCGAGAGTCGATCCCGGCGGGAAACTCACCGGCTCTCACCCTGCTTTTGTAACCCTGAGTGGAGGAGTTGCGCCGATTCTGGGCGGTATCCTCGCAGATGCTGGAGATGGTTTTACCTTGAATGGCTGGTTCGCTGTTGCCTGCTTCATCATAGGTGCAGGACTGATGTTCAGTGTTATCCGCGCAGCAGATCAGAAGCGCTAAGAAAGTACAGCGCCGGGCAAATAGTTGGGGCGCATAGCTGGCTCTTGTCCGTTTTCTAACATCGAGCGGGCTGACCTTGATCTGACATTAACTAGACGGAATGCAGTAGTTAGGATTGAACAGTCTGGTACCTGATCTGGCGTGGCTAGCGCCAAGGACGGACGGGGTCGCCGAGACGCGGGGATGGCGGGGGCGCCGAGCCCATGGATGGTCGGGGGCGCCGAGCCGGGGGCACCGAGCCAATGCCACAGAAGATTAGGTACCGGACTATTTAATCCGCGTTCCACTTAGGCCTAGAGTAAAATAACGCTTATCACTGGGAATACCAGATGGGTGAAGTGCAGGCTCGCTCCTGTATCACATCCGGATAGTCCTCGGCGTTCTCGATGCCCAGGGCAATCCGGTCCAGCAAGGAATGTCTCGCGGTAGGAACCTGCAGGACGCGGACGTAATAAAAACAGCGTGATGAGGGGTCGAAATCAGGGTCGTGCCAGAACGCGGTCAGAACAGCTTCGCCAATGTCATCTGAAACCGATCCGGTTTTGCGGTCAACCTTGTCACCTATCGGCGCCAGCCTGCCAGTGCCATCAAGTTTCCGTTCATCAGCCCAGCCTTTGACAATCTGGATTCGATCCAAGTTGGCAGTCATGGGGTCACGCATTGCCTGAACGAGAAAAGATGGGCTCATCATCGAGATCCAATTCCTGCATGATTCAAGCAGCCTGAGTAAGATGCAGGCGAACTGTAAGTTTCTCCGAACCAGATCATTAGAGCCTGCTCAACTTGAAACAGGCACCAATGTTAGATCAAACTGTTGTCTACTAAAGCTAACGGATACCCTCATGCCGGTCGTACAAAAGAATCCTCTCACCAAAAACCCCAATGGGTTGGATCTCAAGCTGGTGGCGACCTATCGTCGTCAAATTCAGGCAAGTTTGGTCCGCGTTTGGGAGAACGTGCTGGACTGGGAGCACCTGCCGCACCTGCATGACTCATCTTTCAAATACTGTGAGCTGGATGAGGCAGGGCGCTGGGGCTGGCGTGTATGGTCTGATCCCGATCACAGTGGGCACTTTGAGCTGGCTGTCGACACAGACCGCTACGTGGTACGCGCCTATATTGGGGGCCAGCAGTTTTCCGAGATATGGACGTTCCTATCGGACCGGGGAGGTTCTACCGATATTAGCGTGGAGTTCTACGCCGCTGGTACTTCAGATGATAAACGTGCAGATATCAGCAAGATGTATCTCAACCTTTATCAGGTCCTCTGGGATGAAGATGAAACGATGATGCAGGAACGACAACGGCGACTGGACCAACAGCGCGATGCCAGTACTGAGGTTAACCTGGGCGAAATAGCGCTGTTGCGCGAGAAGGCACCGATTCGCTTTGAGTTGAACCGCAAGGAGTACCTCCTGAGCGAACAGGCAACTGGCTGGGTTGCGACGCCGACCATATGCCCACATCTCCTCGGGCCACTTGAAATTTCTGAAGAGCCTGGACAGGTTCGCTGTCATTGGCACGGCTACGTATTCGACCTGCAATCAGGCAAGTGTGTGACCCCGGCCGATACTCCTTGCTCACTTGGTCTTCCGCCACACCTAATGGTGCAAGAAGGTCAGCTGATTGCAGTAAAGCGTTAGCCCGTGAAGGCAGTCTGTGCCCGGTAAACAATCTTCGTCAGGGAGTCCCTAGGCTGGCCTGGCTTCGAACCCTAACAATTTAGAAAGAGGATAGTCATGGACTCACCACCCAAAATACTGAATGATGTAAACAGTAGCTGGTTGACGCAGGTGCTTCATGAGGGCGGTGCGCTCGCTTCCCACATCAGTGTAAAGTCCATTGGCCTGGAACCCATGGGATCCGGTGTTGGAATGATGAGTAGCATGTCAAGAATTCTAATCAACTATGACAATGAAGATGCTTCAGCTCCACTGAGCCTGGTGATCAAGCTGCCGGCAGAGAATCAAACCAACCGATCCGTCGCGGAGCAATTTTTGCTCTACCTTAAGGAGGTTCGCTACTACGAAGAACTGGCGCCTCTCACCTCATCCAGCAGCCCTAAAATCTATGCATCTTACGTCGATGAAGATCAGAACTTTCTTCTCCTCATGGAAGACGCCTCAGACTATCGCATGGGTAACCAGGTTGAGGGTGCCACCCTCGAAGAGTGTGAAACCTGTATTACCGAACTTGCTAAACTGCATGCATCCTTCTGGGGCAAACTCGACTCGGTCGATTGGCTGCCACATATAGCCAACAGTGAGAACGCTACAAATATGGCCAGGGGTGCTGAAATGGGATGGGATCAGCTCATCGAATATTTCGGTGATCAGGTGCCCGATTCGATCAACGGGAGGAGAGAGGCATATCTCTCTAATATTGATCGGCTGCAGCACTATCTTGATCAATCTCCCATTACGCTGGTGCATGGGGACTTTCGAATGGACAATATGCTGTTCGGTCAGAAGGCCGAACACAGCCCACTCATTGTTGTCGATTTCCAGGGTCCGTTGAAGGGCAAAGGAATACAGGATGTCGCCTATTTTCTAAGTCACAGCGCCCAAACTGAAGTGCGGCGTCAATATGAACGCCAGCTCCTGCATCATTACCTGAACGAACTCAGGCTGGGGGGTGTGACCGGCTATGAGTTTCCTGGGGCATGGGAGGATTATCGGGTTGCGGTACTATACAGCTGGTGTGTCGCAACTGTTACTGCCGGCACAATGGATCCGGACAATGATCGAGGCTATGCGTGGATGTCAAAAATGGTTGAACGAAATGGCGTCGCCATCGAAGACCTGGACTGCCTCGAGCTGCTTTGATTCGTGGAGAAACCCATCTAGGGGTCCCGGCTAATTTTCTGAGGTAAAACTATGCGTATAGGGCTTATTTCCGACACCCATATCCCTGAGTCTCGTAAGGAACTCTGGCCGCAGGTATTAGACGCCTTCCGGGACGTTGATCTCATTTTACATGCGGGTGACCTCCATGAACTGCGGGTGGTGAACGAATTAAATGAGATTGCACCCATCTATGTGGCACGTGGGAACGGCGATGATGGGTCGGGAGGGCGCCCGGCGCTGCCAGACGATGAACGGCTTCGAGAGGCCTGGTCCCTGGAGCTGGAAGGGTTAGTCGTGGGGATGACACACGTCGTGCCCGTTCCAGAGATGCCTCCGCATCTTACCCTGGCGAGATCTATTGAACGGCACTTTCCTGAACGAAAACCGGATGTGATCATATACGGCGATACACACGTCGAGTCGATTGATACGGTTGACGGTGTGCTCTGTGTCAACCCTGGGTCGCCCACCTTTCCACATAACCTGGAGATGCAACTCGGCACCATTGGCTTCCTCCAAATCGAAGACGGCCAAGCAAACGCATCGGTCTGGCAGCTTACAGAGGCAGGGATCGACCCGTTTGACTGGAGCAAGTGGCGACGCTAGGTCGTCCTTAGAAAGCCCATGCGTCGCAGGCCGCTTAAACTAATCCATACTTCGGACCTCCATATCAGCAGCGAAGGGAGATGGAACGAGGATCTCCCATTAGATCGTCCACGGGAGGAAAGAGCGCTCAGTGAGGTTATTGATACAGCCTTGCGGCGACAGGCCGACCTGCTTCTGATCGCAGGCGACCTGTTCGATTCGAGCCGGGTCGCAGGCGCCCAGATCGACTTCGTTATGAAAGAATTCAGCCGGGCCTCCTGCCCGATCATCTTGATTCCAGGCAACCATGACTGTTATGACGACCATTCGATATACAAGCAGGTTGATTTCGAACAGGCAGGATCCCACGTCAAGGTACTTATGTCTGAAGAGGGGCAAACGCTTGAATTTCCTAAACTGGAAGCGACTGTTTGGGGGCGGGCGCTGATAGACCATGATCACAAAAACCAGCCCCTCGCCGATATTCCCAAGCGCAGTGGCGACTTCTGGCACCTGGGGATTGCCCACGGTTATCTGACGCAGGACAGAAGTGAAATGCGTTCCTCATTGATTACCCATGAAGAAATCGGCGAATCAGGCTTAGATTATCTGGCGCTGGGGCATGTACATGTCTTTCGCGAAGTGAGCCAGAATACAACCACGGCCTGCTACTCCGGAAGCCCGGCACCGGGATTCCTGGGTGATGGCCAGTGGGGGAGTGTCGCCATGGTGACGCTGGATCAGAATGCTGGAGTGATCCTCTCGGAAGAAAAACTTCGCGTAAACTAGCCCGGACATTTCATGAAGGCGGCTAATAAAAGTTGTTAACATCTGCAATTTCAACATGTTAAATGTGATTTCCTCGTTTTCTCTAGAGTACAGTTTGTGCCTGATCGGTTTTAGTAAAAATCTGGCTTTGCCTATTGAACGAACCCCCTTGAACCATAGCTACGGCTATGATTCTGCGGCTGTTAGTCCAATATGCTTTGCCAAATTTCTCCTAAATTCCGATCCCTTCATGAATTGTCCAGGCTAGCCCAGCGTCAGATCAAACGGCTATGTTCAATCTTCGTCAGTGCTCAGGTACATTTACGGCTGGTATCTTGATACACCTTTTGGCTGGCTTTTTCGTTCGTTTCTTTGGTAGGTTAAAGCCCAGGATTGATGAACCCACTTAACAAGGTTAGATGCCAAATCAACAGGAGCAGTAAACGATGCACGAACTAGATGGTAAGGTGGCGCTGGTCACCGGTGCGGGTATGGGATTGGGCCAGGCATGTGCACTCACGATGGCAGAGCAGGGTGCCCGGGTGATGGTTGCAGATCTTAACGATGAAGCCGGTCAAGAAACGGTTAACACGATTGAGCAGCGAGGTGGAACAGCCAGCTTTGTCAGGGTGGACGTGGCCGATGCCAGCGCAGTGGAAACAATGGTCAAACACACGGTCGATACCTATGGTCGCCTGGATAGTGCGGTTAATAATGCCGGCATAGTCGGAGATGGAGCGCCGGTTGCCAATGAGTCAGAAAGCAACTGGGATCTTGTCATGAGCATAAACCTAAAGGGTGTGTTCCTGTGCTGCAAGTATCAGGTGCGTCAGATGCTGGAGCAGGGAGGTGGCGCCATTGTCAATATGTCTTCAGTCATGGGTCTCAATGGGAATGCGGGTGGTGTCTCCTATGCAGCATCCAAACATGGTGTGATTGGTATCACTAAATGTGTAGCCCTGGAAAATGCCCAGACCAGTATCCGCGTCAACGCCATCTGCCCCGGCATCATGAAGACACCGCTGGTTGATGGCCTGATCAGCCGCTCAGGGGGAGCATTTGCAGATTATGCTATTACTTCGACACCCATGGCCAGAATAGGAGAGCCAGAAGAGGTGGCCCGCACTGCTGCCTGGCTATGCTCGGATGCTGCCTCCTATATCACTGGAACAGCCTTGCCCGTCGACGGTGGTTTTAACGCCCAGTAGTAAAGGACTCTACCGGGCGATTGGTAATATTGGCTTCTCGCGAGTTTCAGCCAGCCGGTTCTTGAGTTGTGCCGCCTTTTTCCTGGTGCGGATACTAACGGAGAGGCCTGGTCTCGATTATGGGCCTGGGCGGAGTCGCCGCCCACAGGCACAGTGCTCCTGCCAGTGTTGCCAGTGCAATGATGCCAAAGGCTATTCGGTAGTTTCCATAGATATCAAACAGGATGCCACAAAGGAGAGGGCCGGCGGTCATACCAATCATGGCGATCAGTGATGAGATCCCAATGATAGTCCCAAATGATTTGGAGCCGAAGTAGTCTGCGCGCAAAGCAACGATAATGGGCGCGCGAACGCCCCAGCCAAGGCCATGGAACACTGCAAATACAACGATCAAATAGAAATCTGTCGCATTGATCAATGCCATCAACCCAATGAAGTGCCCGATCATACAAAAACCAATAGTGATTCGCTTATTGAAATAATCACCTAGAAAACCACCGAGAAATACTCCCGTCATCTGCATGCTGGTCATGATGGAAAACGCGAAACCTGCTTCGACAAGGGAATAGTCAAGGCTGGTTGTCAGATGTGGTATCAGATGGGCAATCATAGAGGACACCGCCAGCAACGATAGTCCGTGTCCTACGGACAACAGCCAGAAGGTGGGTGTTCGGAGTGCCTGGCGCCAGGTATAGTCACGGTGTATCGGTTCCCTGGCCTTTTTTTCATCTGCTATCTCATCGACTTCGCGTGGCGAAATACCATCGGGGTGTTCTCCCATTCCTTCCGGGTGGTGGCGGATGAGCCATACCATGGGAATCCCCAGTGCCACAACGGCGATCGCAGACAGAAACGCAACGGCTCGCCACCCCTGTATCTCCAGCCCGAAAACGATGAGTGGTATGCAGAGACCACCAACGCCGTAACCCATCTGCGACCAGGCTATTGCTTTTGATCGATGTACTTTGAACCAGCTGACGATAGCAACCATCAGCGTTGGGAAACCACCCAGGCTGGAACCCAGCGCTATGAGGATGACGGCAACGATATAGC
>Ga0187833_10001465_pt1 | contig 26933 bp, 23 predicted proteins | sample ETNtaG_37_FD_167968 | JGI IMG/M metagenome (GOLD analysis project Ga0187833, IMG submission 167968) | Marine microbial and viral communities from oxygen minimum zone, Eastern Pacific Ocean - ETNP2014_SV_400_PacBio MetaG (Illumina Assembly) | ecosystem: Environmental > Aquatic > Marine > Hypoxic...
TTCATAATGATTGTAACTTTAAACAAGCTCTTGTTCCAGCCTGTTTTAAGAACCCTCGACAACCGAAATGAAGTGATCGAAAAAAGCCAAAACCGGGTAATCCAGGTAAATGAAGAGCTTGAACGGCTCAAAGAAGATTTTCAGCAAAAGCTTGATATGGTTCGGACAGAAGTACTCCATCTCAGGAACGCTGGTCATGAGAAAGGGGTCACGGAACGGGAGACCATGATCACTGCAGAACGCGATGAATTACAGGCCGAGCATGATAAAAATATTGCAGAGCTGGGTGGTGAGATAGAAGCCACCAAAAATTATTTTACCAAACTGAATCAGGAAATATCTGCTTCCATAAGCAAGCAATTATTAAGCTAGAAAAGAAACGGCCACGCACAGATGAAAACAGCAGGCCGTTCCCGCTAAGTTATTCAAGCTTTTTTGTTCAAGGCATTTCCCACAGCTTATTTCACATCTGTTGAGTAAAATGTTTCAGAAAGAAAACATGTTTCGACTTTTCACCTTAATCCTCTTTGTCTCATTCTGGAGTACTGCGCTTTATGCCGCAGGTGGTGGAGGAAGTAGTTCTATGGACTTCATCTGGAAAGTAGTCAACGTCGTAGTACTTGCGGCAATCATTTACAAATTCGCAAAGAAGCCTGTGGCAGCAGCACTCGGAAGTTCTGCCGAATCCGCAAAAAAAGTAATCGATGACGCAAGGAACGCGGAAGAAAAAATATCTGCTGACCTGAGTGAAATGCACTCAAAAATTGCCGGACTGGAAAAGGAAGCCCTCGAAATGGTCGAGGCTGCAAAAAAAGATGCAGAAGACGCAAAGGCGCGTATCGTTGAAGAAGGGAAACTTGAAATTCAGCGTATGAAAGAGCAGGCCAGTTTCGCGCTGAAGCAGGAGCAAAGAAAAGCTGAAGATGATTTGCGACGTTGGATTGCCGAAGAAAGTGTGAAATTGGCAGAAGGCACTTTGAAAAAAGAGATGAATCAAAACGAGCAAAAAAAATTGGTGAAAAATTTTATGGATCAACTCAATCAGTCTAAAGGGGCGGCGTGAGTCAGGGTGTCATTGCGCGGCGTTATGCCAAGGCCCTAATCAGTTTGGCGGAAAAAGGGAAAGAGCTTGAAAAAACAGGTAAGCATTTTTCCGAACTGGCTGAAGTATATAAAGATTCCACAGAGTTGAGAGAAATCCTTTCGGACACAAAGGTTTCTACAGAACACAAACAGAGTATCCTCAAAGGAATTTTAAGTAAAATAAAAGCACCTGCCCTTGTTGACACATTCAGCCGTTACCTTTTGGCAAAGCGTAGAATTGTACTACTGCCAAGTATAGAAAGTGCTTTTAATTTATTATTGCAGGAAAAACTGGGCCGCATTGAGGCCCGTGTAACCGTAGCACACGAGTTACCAACCGCGACTGTCGAAAAACTAGAAAAGTCCATTTCTTCGTATTCCGGCAAGGATGTCGCAATCAGCATTACCATCGACCCTGCCATCATAGGCGGAATCGTGACGCGTATCGGTTCCGTGGTAATTGATGGGAGTATTCACACGCAATTAAATCAGTTACGTCAAACAATTATCAGAGGCTGAGCGGTTATGAAAATCCGAGCAGAAGAAATCAGTAATATTATTCAGCAACAAGTTGAAAACTTCGACAAAAAAGCCACCAAATCAGAAGTTGGAACGGTTCTAGAAGTTGGAGACGGAATTGCCCGTGTTTATGGTTTAGACAATGTCCAGGCTGGAGAGCTCGTTGAGTTTCCAGGAAATATTACCGGCATGGCCCTAAACCTTGAGGAAGACAATGTAGGTGTGGTTATTTTTGGAAGTGACCGCACAATCAAGGAAGGAGACGAAGTCAAGCGTACCGAACGGATTGCGGAAATCCCTGTGGGCGAAGGTCTACTGGGAAGAGTAGTTGATCCTCTTGGATTACCGATTGACGGAAAAGGTCCAATTGCCTCCACTGAAACACGATTGATTGAAACAATTGCTCCGGGAATTGTAGACAGAAAATCTGTACATGAACCAATGCAGACCGGACTAAAAGCGATTGACTCGATGGTCCCAATTGGTCGTGGTCAACGTGAATTAATAATCGGTGACAGACAAACTGGAAAAACCGCAATTGCCATTGACACCATTATCAATCAAAAAGGTGGTGATGTGATCTGCATTTATGTAGGTATTGGCCAGAAGCGCTCAACCATGGCTCAGATCGTTCAGCGTCTCGAAACCGAAGGCGCAATGGCGCATACAATTGTTGTTTCTTCAACAGCATCCGAACCAGCCCCTCTGCAATTTTTGGCTCCGTACTCAGGAGTTAGTATTGGGGAATATTTCCGTGATAAGGGACAGCATGTGCTCTGCGTTTATGATGATCTTTCCAAGCAAGCAGTTGCCTATCGCCAACTATCTCTTTTGCTGAGACGTCCCCCGGGACGTGAGGCGTATCCTGGAGATGTTTTTTATCTTCACAGCCGCTTACTGGAACGATCCTGTAAGTTAAGTGATGAACGCGGTGCGGGCTCTTTGACAGCACTGCCGATCATTGAAACGCAGGCTGGTGACGTTTCCGCCTATATTCCGACTAACGTAATTTCAATCACAGACGGTCAGATATTTCTAAGCAGTGATCTTTTCAATTCCGGGATTCGTCCAGCAATTAACGTGGGACTCTCAGTTTCCCGTGTTGGTGGTGCCGCACAGGTCAAAGCCATGAAGCAGGTTGCCGGTACATTGCGGCTGGATCTGGCTCAGTACCGTGAAAAAGAAGCATTTGCCCAGTTTGGCAGTGACCTTGATCAAGCGACTCAACGGCAGTTGGCACGCGGACAGCGTCTGGTCGAAATTCTCAAACAACCTCAGTATCAGCCGATGCCGTGGGTGGATCAGGTTGTTTCCATTTTTGCTGCAACAAACGGTTATCTAGACGAGCAACCGTTAAATGCATTGAGTAAATTTGAAACAGAATTCTTAAATTTTGTTCAAACTAAAAAAGCCGATTTGCGTAAATCTATTGAAGAAGCAGGTAAAATTGATGACGCAGCAGAAACAGAATTGAAATCCGCATTGGATGAATTCGTACAAGCTTTTTCAGCATAAGACACCGTAAATTAGTTTCGGATGGCAAGTTTAAAAGATATACGTAAACGCATAGACAGCGTTAAAAGAACACAAAAAACTACCAGTGCCATGAAAATGGTATCTGCGGCAAAGTTGCGGCGCTCTGAAGATAATATTCGCCAAGCCACTCCTTATGCAGTAAAACTGAAAAGCGTTGTCTCTTCACTCAGTACACGCTTTGATGGAGTGGAGCAGGATACAGGTTTTGGCCGGCTCTTCCGTAGTACAGGAGGAAAACGTACCGGTGTCATTTTGGTAACAAGTGACCGTGGTCTTTGCGGAGGTTTCAACGCAAACCTCTCTAAAGCTCTGGCCCGTCAGTTGGCTGAAGAAGGCGTTGAATGTGCAGAATTTGTAATTCTTGGGCGCAAAGGAAATGATTTTTTCAAAAGGACAAATCACAATATCCTGGAAAATCATACCAGCACCCATCCTGACGAACAAGTGGGGCTTGTACGTAATATTGTGAGCGAGTTCACTAAACGTTTTGAAGAAAATGAACTTGATCAAGTCATTCTTGCTTACAATCATTTCGTCAGCGTGATCTCTCAGGAGCCTGTGATTGAACAGCTTCTGCCGATTAAAGCTCCTGAAGTAGATTCTGTGGATGAGCGGGAAATTATTTTTGAACCTTCTCCAGAAGAAATTTTGGAGACGTTGCTGAAAAAATATGTTCAAAATCAGGTTTACGTTTCCTGGCTCGACACAATCGCCGGAGAACACGCGGCGCGCATGACTTCAATGGACGCAGCAACCAAGAATGCAGGCGAAATGATTGATAAATTACAGCTACATTATAATCGCAGCAGACAAGCCGCAATCACGAGTGAATTGATCGAAATTATCAGTGGCGCAGAAAGTTTATAAAACAGAATAATAATTATCCACCAAACTAAAATAAGAGGAAACAATGAGCACAGGTAAGATCGTCCAGGTGATGGGACCCGTCGTTGACGTGGCATTTGAATCCGGAGACCTCCCTGAGATTTATACAGCACTCGAAATTCTGCAGAAAGATGATCGGGTTATCTGTGAAGTTCAGCAGCATCTTGGAGAAAGCACCGTACGTACAGTTTCAATGGGATCAACCGACGGTCTTTCACGTGGAATGGATGTGAAAGATTTAGGTGAACCAATTACCACACCTGTTGGAAAAGCAGTACTGGGACGTATTATCAATGTTACCGGTGATCCTGTAGACGAAGCCGGCCCCATTACTGCAGATGCACGATGGTCAATTCACCGGGATGCTCCTCCATTTGAAGAACAGGTAACAGAAGCAGAAATGCTTGTCACCGGAGTTAAGGTGATGGATTTGCTCTGCCCCTTCCTCAAAGGTGGAAAGATTGGTTTGTTCGGTGGTGCAGGTGTTGGTAAAACAGTTGTTATCATGGAACTCATCCGTAACATTGCCGCGGAACATGGTGGATTTTCTGTTTTCGCAGGTGTTGGTGAACGTACACGTGAAGGAAATGACCTCTGGAATGAAATGAAAGATTCCGGAGTTCTTGATAAAACCAGTCTCGTTTACGGGCAAATGAACGAACCTCCCGGAGCACGTGCCCGTGTCGGACTGACAGGTTTGACTGTTGCAGAATATTTCCGTGACGAAGAAGCGGCTGATGTATTAATGTTCATTGATAATATTTTCCGTTTTACCCAGGCAGGTTCAGAGGTTTCGGCTCTGCTCGGACGAATTCCTTCCGCAGTGGGTTATCAGCCTACTCTTTCAACAGAAATGGGAAATCTGCAGGAACGGATTACCTCCACCAATAAAGGTTCAATTACATCAGTGCAGGCAGTTTATGTTCCTGCGGATGACTTGACTGACCCTGCTCCAGCAACCACTTTTTCGCACTTGGACGCAACAGTAGTTTTGAGTCGAGCTATTACTGAGCTGGGAATTTATCCTGCGGTTGATCCTCTTGATTCCACTTCAAGAATTCTAGCAGCAGATATTGTTGGTGAAGAGCACTATAAAATTGCACATGAAGTACAAATCCTGCTCCAGCGTTACAAAGATCTACAGGATATTATCGCGATTCTCGGTATGGACGAATTGTCTGAAGAAGACAAAGCCGTTGTCAGCCGTGCTAGAAAAGTTCAAAGATTCCTTTCACAACCTTTCTTTGTGGCAGAGACATTTACCGGAACACCTGGTGAATATGTGGACATCAAAGACACAATTCGCGGATTCAAAGAAATTCTCGAGGGCAAACATGATGAACTTCCCGAACAGGCCTTCTACATGGTTGGTACCATTGAACAAGTGATGGAAAAAGCTAAGAAAATGAGTAACTGATGTCCGATCAACTCAATCTTGAAGTAGTAACTCCTCACCGCACAGTACTGGTAGAAGATATAGATTCGGTCACTCTGCCCGGTATTGAAGGTGAACTTGGTATTTTGCCTGAACACATTCCGCTGTTGACAACTCTGGACACAGGTATTATGTCCTACAGCAGCAATGGAAAAACACAGGCAATTGCTGTCCACTGGGGCTACGCTCAAGTAGAAGGGGAAAGTGTGAGGGTACTTGCAGAATTGGCTGAAACCGCGGCTGAGATTGACTTGCAGCGTGCAAAAGAAGCAGAAACAAAAGCCAAGGAATACCTCGTTTCCGGAAAAACCGAAACTGACTGGAAAGCAGAAGAAAATCGGCAGAAAAAATATGAGAGCAAATTGAAACGTTCAATTGTACGTCAAACAGTTGCTCAATCTCACTAGTCTTGTTTCCTGAACTACCCGCAAAACTAAGTTTCAACAAATTTGAGAATTTACACTTTCAGAATTCTCTCAATTTGTTGTTAGCTTTCAATTACACAACTAGATCACTGGCGCCTCCTGCACTCCGGTTAAATGGAGATACTATCCAGACAGCCACAGTATTCCCCCCACCATTAACACGTCTGTTACAGTTACAATAATAAGACGATTTGTCTGAAACAAACTCAACTTGTAAAAAAAAACTTTCATGCTGTCATAATTCTTGCAACTTTCGCTAAATGCACTCTGCAAACTACATTCGGCAGTAACTGACAAAGAATAATCCATGCTGGACGACAAAACAATTTCAAGAACCGGACTCAAGAGTTTTCAGGAAAATCTGATCCAGAGACTTGGACCGGACGAAGGCCGCGCACTTGATGTGTTAGGTGTAGACTTTTTTTTCCTGGTGGACGAGCTTTCAAGCAATCTGCATGAAAAACATCCGCAGGATGCGCCGTTGCTGGATTTAAGCGATTCCGAATTTCCCTGGGAACTACAGGTTTTCACTAATCAATTTTTACGTGAATGCGCGCAGACTTCCCGTCAGTTGACATTTTTCTGTCACGGCTTACGCAACAAACTTGAGGAAGAGGAATTTCAACTCGAGTTCTGGAAAATTCTAGAAGAAGCATACCAGCACCATTTCTTCGTTGCCGACAGTAAAAAGAATTATCTTGTCTGAGTAAATTATCATCTTCACTCATGTCTCTTGAATCAACGGACACTTCCGTAAAATCAACTTCCGAAAATAATTCATCCGCGGACACCTGGAAAAAAGCCTGGATGACCTCACCCGGTCCGAAGACTTTTACTGAACACGCTTATTTATTTTTTAAAGGCGTAGGTATGGGTACTGCGGATATAGTACCGGGTGTTTCTGGAGGTACGATCGCGTTTATAACAGGTATTTATGAAGCGCTGCTGACAGCAATTGCTTCAATCAACAGCAGACTTGTTCTGCAGGTACTTCGGCTGAATTTAAAGCAGGCTTTAGCCGGATTGCATCTGCGCTTCTTAGTAACGCTTGTTTGCGGAATCGCGCTTGCGGTAATCAGCACATCGCATTTGATGCATTATCTGCTGACAGAGCATGCTGTGCAAACATGGTCAGTCTTTTTCGGCTTGATCACTGCGTCAATTTTAGTGGTAGCTCATTCTATCAACAAGCGTTTTACGAGCTTTCCGGCTTTAATTTTAGGTGCCATACTGGCTTACGGAATTACCGGACTTATTCCACTGTATACACCTGAAGAACCATGGTTTATCTTTTTCAGCGGAATGATCGCGATTTGCGCCATGATTCTGCCGGGATTAAGCGGATCCTTCATTCTGCTTATTTTAGGCAAGTACGCTTTCATCACCGCTGCCTTAAGAAATCCTGTTAACCCGGATAATCTGGAAACCATCCTCATTTTCATTACAGGATGTCTAGTTGGAATTTTGGGATTTTCACGGATACTACGTTATGGGCTGGCACGCTGGCATGACTACACTTTAGCCCTTCTGACCGGCATCATGCTCGGTTCAATGCGTAAAGTCTGGCCCTGGAAAATTACCTTGGAGAGTCAAATAATCCGGGGAAAGGAGCATGTTCTCCGGGAAGAAAACGTCTGGCCTCTGCTTGATTTTGAATTTGGGATTGCTCTTTTGCTGATGCTTACAGGTTTTACGCTCGTTATGCTGCTGGATAAAATATCCAGACAGCGTGCTTAACGCTAAGCTTTTTGTTCCAGATTTTTCAGTAACAACTTTACAGAGTTAAGCAGGATTTCACGCATTTCCGCCTGCTCTGCTATTTTTTCACAAGCCGCAAAATTATCGCAGTAAGCCGTAATTGACTGCAGCGATTCCCTGATTTTGTCTGGTGACATTCGGTATTTTTCTGCTGAAACTCCTTTTTGGGTTTTTAACTCTTCATCCTCAAGTTGGTCAAGGGCCTGTTTTTCCCGGATACGCTTTAAGGTTTCACGCAGTGCCCTGATACTTGGGGCGGATTTTTCTCCTTTTGCTTCCTGCCAAATTTCTTCACGTTCTTCAGGAGTTTTACAGCTACTCAAGAGATATGCTCCGGAAGCAGTGTAGCGTCCGATCAGTTCCGGATTTTCTGCATAAACCTCTGCGACTTTGCGGCACTGCATTGCAGAAGAGTAAGGCATATTAATATTTTCCGCATACCACGATTGTATTTGCGCTGTCGTGAGTTTGGATTCCCTGAGCAGGGAATGCAGGGAAATTAAATGCAGCCCCAGCAAAAAATAGTCATCCGCGATATTTTCAATAAATTTATTTATCCGGCTTACTACCTTCTGTACCGGAGGTGAACTTTTTTGCGGAGAGTCTTCCGTGGCATCTATATTCAATTCCGGAAGATAAAAATTTGTTCGCAGCCGTCCTACCGGAAGAGTTGGAGCTGCCGGAATCGAGACATTTTTCCTGGTACCTTCGCGTTTAATTTCACGTTGTGAACCCAGGTTTATATCCATTGCTTTACTCATTTAATTTGCCTCAACTAAACTCTTATTTTTGCTGATTAATAGTCATTCTGACCTTCTTTTTGACGTTGTACAATCCGGGACATAATTTCCCTGCAAAGCAGATCATACATTTCCGCCCCGCGAGTGCGGCCCTTGCGGTAGTTAAAAATATTCTGCTGAAATGCCGGAGCTTCCTGAATTGAAACAGACTCTTCAATCATTCGTTTGAACAGCAAATCCGGCCACCTTTCAAGAAGTCCCTCTGTAATAGTTTGTGCCAGCTTTGTCCGCGGATGTGAACGGGTGATCGCGATTCCCAGCACTTCTGCTTTGCACTGACCGAGCATGCTGGCCTTGAATTCGTCAATGTAGCTCATGATTTGATCACAACCACTAAAACCCAGATAATCTGTCACTACTGGAACAATCACAAAATCCACATACATTAAAATATTTCTGCTGACCTCGCTCCAGCTGGGTGCGGTATCAACGATCACTATTCGGTGGTTAATCGAAGAAAGCAGATTTTTGAACAGCGAATCCTTGAAACGGGTATGACTGAGGTAACTTGAAGCCTCAACCATCGCTTCTCCGCCGGATGGCAAAAATGCCAAGTGACGATCAAGTTGAATAAATTCAAAATCACTGACCTTCCCTAAAATTACGTTGGCCAGATTACAATGATGATCACGTTGAAAAGTTGTGGTGACATTGGCCTGAATGTCTGAATCAATCAAAAGAACATCACGTCGGGCTTTGGCAATTCTGGCAGCTAAATTGATCGCAAGAGTGGTCTTGGCCTGACCGCCCTTCATCGTCATGACAGCAATTTTGATACTCACCCCTTCTCTATATTAGACATTCTCAAGCAAAATAAATAATGAAAAAACGAAGGTTAAAACCTATCATGTCTACGACTAAGAACACAAGACAGGAAAAACATTGCTGGTGATGCAGACCTTTCCCGGATGCATGAATAAAAGGCAGTGTGCCTCAAGTGGAAAACGGCTGCGGTGTATAGACTTCGCAGGCAGGAGGCAGCCCGACGCCTTGTATCTGCAACAAACGCAGCCGATATAAATAGGCGGCTCCTGACATAATGTGCCATGCTACTTCTACAGTTTTGCGCTTGGAAACCTCTTCCAAATATGAACCCTTAACCCAATCATTGAATGCACCCATTGCAGGTCCGGCCCAGATTTGGTAATCCGCCTCACGTCCCTGCTCACCGGAATTTGACCAGCGTGAAGACAAACCGAGATACCAACGAAAAATCAGCGCCATTTTCCGCTTTGGATGATCCTTCGCACGTTCAATTTGATGCGGATCACGGGCATTAAAATGCTCCTCGGTCTGCCGCCAGATTTCATCAAGAGAACTGCGGAAAACCTGCTGTTCCAGTTTTAAACGCTCCTGCTGCGGAATTTCTTCGATGCTTTCATAGTTTTTATATAATTCATACAACTTTTTGGCCCTCATCGGAAACATGGTTCCACGCTTCAGCACTTGTAACTCCACCCCCATTTCAAACATATCAGCTGCGGGAGCCATCGTTACATCCGCCATTTCTGCCTGAGCTAACAGGTTTTTACTGTGCTTTGACGCAGCCGCTTCCAGACAGGATTGGTTAACTGAACCTGTAACTACATAAGCTGCTCCCATCATAAAGGCCGCCAGTGCGGACGCCGGAGTACCTATACCGCCTGCCGCTCCTATCCTGATTGACTGAGCATAGCCATATTTTCGCTGAAACTGTTCCGCCAGAGTCATGATAGCCGGAAGCAGCGACACCAGCGGTCGATTGTCTGTATGTCCTCCGGAATCAGCTTCTACTGTAATATCGTCCGCCATCGGGACTTGCGCCGCGAGCTGTGCCTGTTCCTCTGTAATGCTGCCCTCTTCAACTAATTTCCGGAGAATTACATCCGGCGCCGGAGCCATAAATTTTGAAGCAACTTCGGTACGTGATATTTTAGCAATGACCCTGTTAGTAATAACTAGCTGATTTTGCGCATTTCGGCGTAAACCAGCAGCGCGGTAACGTACAATATTTGGTGTCAGACCTAGAAAAGCCGAAGCCTCAACTGTTGTAACCCCATGCTTCAAAAACATATCTACTGCCCCACGTTCAATTGCGTCTTCGCTGGGACTGTGGATGAGATTGAAAGCATACGGCCCGTTCGGCAAAGCCTGCTGTATTTTGTTAATTGCTTCTTCGATACGTGACGGTACCAGACCGGCGGCACCAAATGAGCCGAGTAAACCTGCATTTCCGGCAGCGATAACCAGTTCCTCCGAAGCAATTCCATTGGCCATTGCACCCGTCATATACGCCATATTAAGCCCGTAACTCCGTATGAATTCCGGATCTCCAAACTGTCCGACCTGCATAGGCTGTGCGTGTGCTAAAAGCGGTAGCTTAGTTCCGGAATTTGCATCAGTCAGATCTTCAGCAAGACACACACCTGCAGCTGCTTCTGCTTGCACAACATAAACAGTCTGGTTTAAATGCAGTAATTTATTACGGATTTCATCTGCGGAATTTGCAAGCTTGCCTGTAACTACAGACAAGCTTTCATTGGGCGCAAAAATATTAGTACTGAGGCGTATCTGACTCATTTTCTCTTGAATTTAAATAATTATGATGATGAATCTGAAATTAGCGTTCAATTTTCAAAACCGCCATAAATGCTTCCTGGGGAACTTCGACAGAACCTACCCGTTTCATCCTTTTTTTACCGGCCTTTTGTTTTTCCAGCAGTTTGCGTTTACGGGTTATGTCACCTCCATAACATTTAGCAGTAACATCTTTACGCATCGCGCCTTGAGTTTCACGGGCAATGATTTTTGCGCCGATCGCAGCCTGGATTGCCACTTCATACATCTGTTTTGGAATAAACTCTTTGATTTTTTTGGCCAGTTCACGTCCACGGAAAGGTGCCTGATCACTGGGAACAATCAACGATAATGCGTCCACCATTTCACCATTGAGCATAATATCCAACTTTACCAGTCTTCCCCTGCGGTAATCAATCAACTCATAGTCAAACGATGCATAGCCGCGTGAAACTGATTTCAGCTGGTCGTAAAAATCCAGCACAATTTCATTCAAAGGAAGTTCATATTCGAGCATCACACGATTTTGCGAAGGATATTCCATATTGGTCTGGACGCCTCGACGCTCCTGCGCTAGTTTCATAATTCCACCGACGTATTCCTGTGGAGTCAGCACTCGACCGCTAATATACGGTTCCTCTATAAAATCTATCTCCATCGGAGAAGGCAGCTGAGACGGATTATCAATCCGGACGACTCCACCTTTTTTGAGATGCACCTGATACACCACACTTGGAGCAGTGGTAATCAGCTGTAAATTAAATTCCCGCTCCAGCCTTTCCTGGGTAATTTCCATATGCAAAAGTCCGAGAAATCCGCAACGAAAACCAAAACCAAGCGCCACTGAAGTTTCGAGCTCATAACTCAGCGAAGCGTCATTAAGAGCAAGTTTACGTAATGCTTCTTTAAGTTCTTCATATTGTTCTCCCTCCACCGGAAAAATTCCGCTGAAAACCATCGGCTTTGCTTCTGCATATCCAGGCAGAACATCTTTGCATGGATTGTCAACACTGGTGATTGTATCTCCTATTCTTGTGTGACCAATAGTCTTAATTGAAGCACATAAAAATCCGACTTCACCAATTCCAAGTTCAGAACGTTCCTCACGGAAAGGCGTGTAAACACCAAGCTGAACTACCTCATATTCTTTTGCTGTTGAGATAAAAAGTACTTTATCTCCAACTTTTACTGTCCCGTCCACAACACGGATCATGATTACAATGCCAAGATAGGAATCAAACCATGAGTCGAAAATCAGGGCCCGCAAAGGTGCATTGCTGTCACCTGCTGGCGGAGGTACAAAGTCCACCACCTGCTCCAGCACATCCTGAATTCCAATTCCTTGTTTGGCACTGACCTTCGCCGCAAAGCTGGTATCCAAACCAATGAGGTCTTCAACTTCCTGACAAACTCTTTCCGGCTCTGCGGTAGGCAGGTCAATTTTATTCAGCACAGGCAATATTTCCAAATCATTCTCAAGTGCCAGATAAACATTGGCCAGCGTCTGCGCCTCCACTCCCTGTGCTGCGTCTACCACCAGCAAAGCACCTTCACAGGCCGCCAGTGACCTCGAGACTTCATAAGTAAAATCAACATGTCCGGGAGTGTCAATCAAGTTCATGACATATTCATTTCCGTCTCCTGCCTGATAATTCAAACGTACCGTCTGTGATTTTACTGTAATACCACGTTCACGCTCAATATCCATATTATCCAGCAGTTGCTCCTGCGCTTCACGGTCAGTAACAGCGCCTGTCTCTTTCATCAGACAATCCGCTAAAGTTGATTTTCCATGATCTATATGTGCGATGATGGAAAAGTTACGGATAAATTTTGGATCAGGTGGTCTTTTGTTCATCTAAAATTCTTCAAATTATGATAAAAAAATCAGCTCTCACCGAAAAGGCTCTAAATCTACACACTCTTGCCGTTTGCACAACTTTTCACAGTCTGGACTGCAGAATGAAATGCGTTAATGTGCCGGCTTTAATAATTAATGAATGTTCTGTATGAGATGATATTAATCTCCTGCTTATAAAATGACACATCCACGTCAATAAATCGAGGCCAGACTGTCAGCAGTGTAAGTTTAAAGAGCTTACTTTATGCAACCTGAATAAGTATTCTGGCTTTCAAGTTGGAGTAAATCTGCTATCGTTTTGCTAATGATTCACGAAACAGTCTTATAAATATGCCTGAAACCTCCACCAGCAAACTCAGACTAGAAAAACACAAATTTCGGCACCGGCTTGAATTTGCTCTTTTCAACAGCTTAAAACGTTGGGGTGAAGGCGCATCGGCAAAAAGACTTCGACGAGGAGCATACCTGCTGGATCTCCTGCTCTATCACGTTTTACGCATTTGCCGGAAAATAGTCTCAATCAATCTGGAACTCGCATTTCCAGAATTATCAGCAAAGGAACGTGGAAAAATCGCACGTGCAAACTACCGCTGGTTCTCGCGTTTTTGCATGGACGTTTTGCACATGGATGCCTGGCAGGGTCACACCTCACAAGTGACACACTTTAATAATTTGCAAATTCTGGATGAGGCTTTAACAGAAAATAAGGGTGTACTTCTTGTCAGTGGGCACTTTGGCAATTGGGAGATGATTCCTTCTGCTCTGGCAGAACTTGGATATCCTGTAAGCATGTACGTTGGCCAGCAGACCAACCCGCTCACAAACGAACTTCAAAATAACGCACGTGCCAATTTTGGAGTTGAAACAATTGATAAAGGTAAAAAAGCGACTTTGCAAATGGGTAGAGCACTTGCTGCTAACAAGATCATCGCCATGCTGATTGATCAAAATGATCATAAATCTGATCTTTATGTTAATTTTTTTGCTAAACTTGCTTCCTCCAGCAAAGGCACAGCAGCGTTTCATTTGCTGCGTAAAAGTCCGGTTATACTCGTAACCTGTCCTTATGTTAGCGATAAATTTGAGATTACTTTTCAGCGTATCTCTTTTGAACTTAGTGGTGAACAGGAAAAAGATACTCATCATATCAGCCAGAATATTACTGCTGAGTTGGAAAAAGTTATCCGGCAATATCCGGAACAATATTTTTGGATGCACAGACGTTGGCGGGCACGTCCCCCCGAAGATTCAGAGAAAATTTATTAAGTTCAACCTTCAAATTGCTAAATAAAATTTATGACTGAAAGAAAACTGAATGTCCATTCCGAAAACTGGAGTGAAGAGCCTTTTGCGATTTCAAGAGGAATTGACGATAATTTCGATGTGGTTGTGGTCGAACTGGAACAAAACGGTTTTAAAGCATGGGGTGAGGCTACTCCAACAGAGCACTACAATGAGTCCATCTCACAAACTGAAAGCCTGATTGAGGATTTTAGCAACAGAATTGAAAACGGCATATCACGCACAGAACTGCAGCAGGAAATGCCAAAAGGTGCTGCCAGGAATGCGGTGGATTGCGCACTCTGGGATCTGGAAGCAAAACACGCGGGAAAAAGGGTCTGGGAACTGCCTGAAATTTCACAGCATCTGGGCGCAGAAACTGGCTCTGTTCCTGGAAATGTAACAACTGTTTACTCGCTTGGCGTAGATACTCCGGAAATAATGGGTGATATTGCGCTGAAAAATGCTAACAGACCAATTTTAAAAATCAAACTCACTGGTGACGGTGACTTGGAACGTTTGATTGAAATACGGAAAAATGCTCCAGAATCACGCCTAGTGATTGATGCAAATGAGGCATGGACTCCGGAACATTATCAACGTTATGTTCCGGAATTTAAACAGCTCGGGGTAGAAATGATAGAACAGCCTTTTCCTGCAGATAATGACAGTGTTTTGAAAACATTGGATCATCCAATTCCGGTCTGCGCCGATGAATCCTGTCACGACACCGCTGACCTTGATCGTTTAGTGGGACTCTATGAATTCGTTAATATTAAACTGGATAAAACCGGAGGACTTACCGAAGCGCTGCGATTACAAGCCGAGGCAGAATCAAAAGGATTCCGGACAATGGTAGGCTGTATGTCCGCAACTTCACTGGGAATCGCACCGGCATTTTTTATTGCACAGCGTGCAAAAATTGTTGACCTTGATGCACCACTTTATCTTTATGAAGACAGACCTTTTCCAATGAAATATGACGGAAGCATTGTTCACCCTCCATCACCAGAATTGTGGGGATAACAAGCTAATTTGAGTATCTTTCAACTATAACTTTTTCTACGAGCAAATTCTTCGCTGCAATGATGGACTCTGAAATGTTTTTTGTGTTTTAAGATCATTCAAACCGATGTATACTTTCCAATTGTCGGAGATGTAATTTTATTACTCCTGTTATTTAAGTTTGAAGAACCATGAGTGAATCGAAACCCCGAAGAAAACTAGCCGCTATCCTCGCTGCAGACATAGTAGGATTCAGCAGGAAAATGGGCGAGAATGAGGATCGCACGCTGAGCAACCTCAAAATCTGCCGTGCTATCACCGACGAGTCCATCGAGACCTACCACGGACGCGTCTTCGGGAGTGCCGGGGATTCCGTGATCGCAGAGTTCGCCAGTCCGGTTGACGCGGTCGTGGCGGCGGTAGAGTTCCAAAAAAATCTGCGTGACCGCAACAACGAGGTGGATCCTGAGGACCAGATGCAGTTCCGGGTAGGATTGAATCTTGGGGACGTGATCGTGGAGGGCGACAACCTCTATGGTGACGGGGTGAACGTCGCAGCACGGCTGGAATCCCTCGCCGAGCCGGGAGGCATCTGCGTTTCCGGGAAATTCCACGACGAGGTTCGTCGCAAGCTCGACCTGGGTTTTGTAAGTTCCGGACCCCAGGAGATGAAGAACATCGAGGAGCCGGTTCACACCTTCATGGTCGAAATCGGCAGTTCCTCAAAGGTGCTTGAAGCCTTCGCAGTACCAGCGCCCGCAGAGCCGACACCGCAAGCCGCCCCGGAACCGCCTGCCACCGCTGAGGCCAAGGTTCCTGCCATCGCAGTTCTGCCCTTCACGAACATGGGCGGCGATCCTGAGCAGGAGTACTTCGCGGACGGCATCACCGAGGATATCATCACCAACCTCTCGCTCTGGCGCACCTTCCCGGTCATCTCGCGCAACTCCAGCTTCACCTACAGGGGTCAGTCGCACAACCTCAAGCAGGTCACACAGGAACTAGGCGCTCGCTACATCGTCGAGGGCAGTGTGCGAAAGGGCGGCAACCGTGTACGCATCACCGCGCAGCTCATTGACGCTGAAGAGGACCACCACCTCTGGTCAGAGAAGTGGGACCGTACGCTGGAGGACATCTTTGATGTGCAAGATGAAGTCTCTGAGGCTATTGCACGGAGGGTGGCCCCCTCCGTGACTGGTCACGAGCAGATCCGTCTGACCCGCAAGCGTCCGGAAAACCTCAGTGCGTGGGAGGTCTACCTGCAAGGGCTGCGCTGCTACCACGAACGTCAGCACACGGACCACGAAGACCCCGGACTTACACAGGCTCGTCAACACTTTGAGCGGGCGGTTGAAATGGAACCCTCCCATTCGGATGCCCATGCTTACCTTGGACTGACCAGCATGTTTGAGCTGATACAGCGCATCACGAAGGATCCTGAAAAAACGCTCGACGAGATTATGGCACATGGTCGCAAGGCTGAGAGCCTGAACCCGGAAAACCCGCTGGCTTTGATGAGCATTGCTGCGGCCTACTTCTTTCGCGGAGACCATCCCACCGCACTGGACTATGCCCAGCGTGCCGTACAGTTTAACCCCAGCAATGCATTCAGTTTCTTTTGGTTGTCGTTAGCCCAACTACACTCCGGGGATTTTCAACAAGGGGAAGAGTCCATTCTCAAGGGGATTGAACTCAGTCCAGCTGACCCGAATATGAACCACTTTAATGCGACACATTACTTTGCCTTGTTAGGACAGGGGAGGTATGAAGAGGCGCTGGTGGCGATTGACAAGGCATTGCGTCAGCATAAAGCAGGGCTGATGCTCGGGTTTCGGGCGGCGGTGCTGGGACACTTGGAACGTGGTCCGGAGGCCAAGACAGCATTGGACCGCTACCTCGCCCTGCGTCCCAACCTCAAAACCCGTGACGACTACCGCCGCATCTTTGTACCCAACTCTGCACTGGCGGATCCCATCATTGAAGGGCTGGTCAAGGCGGGTTGGGAAACTGATGAATGACATCCGGAACGATGAAAAAGTATTGATAATCTGAAATTATTCAAGTATTCTCGACCCGACGAATCTTTTTCGAGTCAACCAGAACATCAAGGCTGCTGGCTAAATACAAGTGAACCAAAAGAATTGAACCGAAGCCAAAGGTCATCTCTTGGCTTGGTGTCCAAATCAATCATCAAGGAGATACATTATGAGCAACAAAGAGTTATACAAGGGATCCTGCTTTTGCGGGGCAGTTGAGTTCACTGTTTCCGGTGAGCCTGCAGGTATGGGTTATTGTCATTGTGACTCCTGCCGACACTGGTCGGCTGGCCCCGTCAATGCTTTCACCCTGTGGAGTCCAGAAGCCGTAAAGATCACTCAGGGGGCTGACAACATTGGAACGTACAATAAAACCCCACAAAGTTCGCGCAAATGGTGCAAAACCTGCGGGGGGCATCTGCTTACCGAACACCCAGAAATGGGCCTGATAGATGTCTATGCAGCCGTTCTCCCCCAACTCCCTTTTCAACCAGGAGTCCATGTCAATTATCAAGAGAGTGTGCTGCATGTCAGGGACGGACTGCCCAAAATGAAGGATATGCCGGAGGAAATGGGCGGTTCTGGAGATACCTTGGCTGAGTAAACAACCACTAAGGGTTAGAAATAAGTTGACTCTGCCTTGATTATGACAAGAAGATTGGCAAGAAGCAGCCCATCGCCTGGGCCGCCAAAACCGCCAGTCTTGAAGCATTGAACCAATCTAAAGAGAAGGAGGTTGAACTCAAGAAATATGCAGAAACCTATCCCGAAATTACCCTAGGGGAGAAAATCGACAAGTTGCACTTTTAGGACGTCAGTGCAAAACAAACCCTGGAGGATTTGGCCGCGAGACCGAATCCCATCACTAAACCATTTTTGAAAAGGACTGAACATGGATACGCAGATGCTGAGAATCGGAGCAGATTTTCCGAAAATCTCATTGACAGACATTGAGAATAAAACAATCACCATTCCAGATGATATCAAGACAAAGTTTTGTATCTTGCTTTTTTTCAGGGGTGCGTGGTGACCCAAATGCACCCTTCAGTTAGAAGGGTACAGAAGGCATAGTGTTCTTTTTGAGCGATTAGGAGCTTCAATTGTTGCCGCAAACGTGGACAGTCTCGAGGACACAAAACTTGCTGCAGAAGGCAAATGCTTTCCAAATCGTGGAAAAGCAATGCCGTTTACATTTTGTTACGGGGTTAGCCCTGAAATTGCCGAGACCCTTGGCGCATACTGGTACTATCATGCAGAGGGGAAAGACAAATACTATATCCTGGGAGAAGACAAAGATTATATGCAACCGGCAGAATTTGTAATTGATTGCAACATAAAAAAAGTGATTCATTGCACATACAGCGACGGTGGAATGGGCCGCATAGATGCAGGAGATGTCGTCGGTTTTTTAAGTGGAATTGAAGATAAGAGAGATGAAGTTCCTCATGTATGGTCATGGTAATAAAATAAGCTTCTTAATTTGATAGTTGATAAGGTAGGGAGCAACAATTCAGGCTTGAGTGCGTTTACATTGCATACAAGACATATATCTTCGCAAAAAGCAGGAGTACTATTAAAGTATCAATATGCTTACTGGAATTTGAATTTGATGCTTCACCATGCATTTAGGGACAACCGCAAATCGTTCTGTGTGTAATTTGAAATGAGACAAAAATACCAACTTGTCTGATAAATATGAAAAAAACTACCCCCAGACGAAAACTAGCGGCGATTCTTGCCGCCGATATCGTCGGCTTCAGCAAGAAAATGGGCGAGAATGAGGATCGAACACTACACAACCTCAAGGCCTGCCGTGCTATCACCGACGAGTCCATCGTGACCTACCACGGACGTGTCTTCGGCAGTGCCGGAGACTCCGTGATCGCAGAGTTCGCAAGCCCAGTGGATGCGATCGTGGCGGCGGTAGAGTTTCAGAGAAACCTGCGGGACCGCAACAATGAGGTGGCCCAGGAGGACCAGATGCAGTTCCGCGTCGGGTTGAATCTTGGGGACGTGATCGTGGAGGACGACAACCTCTATGGTGACGGGGTGAACGTCGCAGCACGACTGGAGCCTCTCGCCGAGCCGGGAGGCATCTGCGTTTCAGGGAAGTTTCACGACGAGGTTCGCCGCAAGCTTGACCTTGGGTTTGTAAGTACGGGACCTCAGGAGATGAAGAACATTGAGGAGCCGATTCACACCTTCATGGTCGAGATCGGCAGTTCCTCAAAGGTACTTGAAGCCTTCGCAGTATCAGCGTCCGCAGAGTCGACTCCGCAAGCCACGCCAGCCCCTGTCGCCACCAAGGCCACGGTTCCCGCTATTGCCGTGCTGCCCTTCACGAACATGGGCGGCGATCCTGAGCAGGAGTACTTCGCGGACGGTATCTCCGAGGATATCATCACCAACCTCTCGCTCTGGCGTACTTTTCCGGTGATCTCACGTAACTCCAGCTTCACCTACCGGGGTCAGTCGCATAATCTCAAGCAGGTCGCTCAGGATTTAGGCGCCCGCTACATCGTGGAGGGCAGTGTACGCAAGGGCGGCAACCGTGTGCGAATCACTGCACAGCTCATTGACACCGATGAAGATCATCACCTCTGGTCAGAGAAGTGGGATCGCACTCTGGAGGACATCTTTGATGTGCAAGATGAGGTCTCCGAGGCGATTGCACGCAGGGTGGCCCCTTCGGTGACGGGGCACGAGCAGAAACGGCTAACCCGCAAGCGCCCAGAAAATCTCAGCGCGTGGGAGGAGTACCTGCAAGGGCTGCGATGTTATTACGAACGCCAGCGCACCGACTACGAAGACCCCGGACTCGCACAGGCACGCCACCACTTTGAAAATGCTATAGAGTTGGACCCAACCCTCTCAGATGCACATGCCTATCTTGCCATTTTTGGTGCTTCCCATTTAGTACAACGCATCTCAAAAGACCCGAAAAAGACGCTGGATGAGATGCTATTTCACGGCCGAAAGGCAGAAGCATTAAATCCAGAGAACCCTCTGGCTTTGTTGAGCATTGCTACGGCCTACTTCTTTCAGGGAGTCCATCCCACAGCATTGGATCATGCCCAGCGTGCGGTGCAGTTCAATCCCAGTTTCGCTATGAGTCATTTTTGGCTGGGGTTGGCTGAAGTCCATTCCGGAGAGTATCAACAAGGTGAAAGCTCCATCCTCAAGGCATTTGAACTCAGCCCGGCTGATCCGGATTTGATGCACTTTCATGGGGTTCTTTACTTTGCCTGCCTTGGGCAGGGGAGGTATGAAGAGGCGCTGGCGGCGATTGACAAGGCGTTGATTCGACATCCAGACGTAGGACATCACTTGGGCTTTCGTGCAGCAGTGCTGGGTCACTTGGAACGTGATCCGGAGGCCAAGGCGGCACTGGACCGCTACCTTACTCTGCGTCCCGACCTCAAGGTCCGTGACGACTACCGTCGCATCTTCGTCCCCAACTCTGCACTGGCGGATCCCATCATCGAAGGTCTGGTCAAGGCGGGCTGGGAGCCGGAGGGGTGATTCCAAAAAACAACTGGTCCCCAGCTCTAATCATTTCTCGCTGTAGTTTTGAGCTCCTGCAAACAATCCAGCGATACCGGGGTTGTTCGTTTCGGATGGGTCCGGCAGTTCTGCATCCATGTCGTACTGGATCACAGGCTTGGACATCGCCTCGCGACATCGTTTAGCAGCCTCCACGCCCGAAAAATCACCTTCGGGCATCTCGCCGTTCACATCGGTGAACTCATATTTCACAGCAAGTTCTGCTGTCTGGACGACCTTCCCGCTCATTCGCGCCTGATCCTCGTTCGTGGCTTTGTTGAGGAGCGCCGAAACGGCCCGCCCCGTAAACACAGGGGTCTCTCCGCCAGGGAAAGCTGTAACCTCCGTGACACCGGCTCCGGGGTACAACGTCACAGCATGCACATTGTACGGTTTCAGCTCTGCCGCCATATCCGCAGTGAGGCGGTCGAGTCCTGCCTTTCCGACGCCATACCCAACGTCGAATAAATATTGAACTCCCCCAGAGCTCGAAACCTGCACCATCAACCCGGCTTTGTTCTTGACCATCAGCGGAGCGACAAGGGCGCTCATCACATGGGCACTGCGGAGGCCGATGTTGTGCGAAGCATCAAACACAGAGAGGGGCCTTTCCCAGAAAGGCTTTCCAAAGTGAGGGGTCATGGCAATCAGTCCGGCAAACGCGCTGTTCACCAACAGGTCCACCTGATTCTCTTCCGACTTCACCTGCTCCACAAAGTCTTGCACCGCGGCATCATCACTCTGATCCAGCGTGCAAACCTTCACAACGCCGCCTTTGGTTCCAGTAGCCGCCTCTTCTGCAAGAGCTTTCAGTGCCTCTTCATTCCGTGCAGTCGCGTAAACCGTGCAGCCTTCTTCTTGCGCAAGCACCAGAGCAATTCCACGCCCAAGCCCGCGAGAAGCTCCTGTGACAATGCAAACTTTATTGTTTTTCATATAACCTTTTTTATGTGAATGGGTTAAGTAATTAATAAACTCCGGCACGCAGAATGTAGTAGATCTGGACAATACCGATTGGACGATTTTCCTGGTCCGCAACAACGAGACAAGTGATGGAGTGTGTTTCCATTACATGCAAAGCTTTTGCTGCAAGTTCTTCCGGAGAAATCGTTTTGGGATCTGGATGAGCAAATTCAAGCAGGGGTTTGTCAAGAAAAGACTGCTCATCATCAAGCAGCCGCATTAAATCTCCTGTAGTAAAAACGCCACTTATTTTTTCATCCCGGTTTACAGCAACTACTATCCCAAGGTTTTTTCTGGAAAGAACATTCAGTGCGTAACGCATTGGCATATTCTCAGGCACTACAGGCAATGGTTCCCCTGACACCATCACATCCTCAATCTTGATGGTCAATTTACGACCGAGACTACCACCAGGATGAAACAAGGCAAAATCATCTTCACTAAACTGACGCTGCTCAAGTAAACACATGGCAAGTGCGTCACCCAAAGCCAGTGTTGCTGTACTGCTAGCTGTGGGAGTCAGTCCCAGCGGACAAGCTTCCTTTTCAACAGAAATGCTCAAATGAACTGTAGCCGCCTGTGCCAGAGTTGAATCACCTTTTCCGGTCATTGCAATCAGCGGGACTCCAATTGCTTGAATATGACCAATCATCTGCAGAACTTCATTGGTCTCACCGCTGTATGAGAAAGCAATTACTACATCCTGTTTGGTAATTATTCCCAAATCACCGTGAGTACTTTCTCCTGCATGTAAAAAAAGTGCTGGCGTTCCAGTACTGGTGAGAGTGGCTGCTATTTTTTGGGCAATCAAACCACTTTTTCCCATTCCGGCCAGGATAATTTTTCCCTGACAGGCATAAAGTAGATTGACTGCTTCCTCAAATTCAGGACCCAGACGCTCAATCAGTCCCTCAAGTCCTGCAATTTCAATTTTCAGCGTTTCGCGGGCACGCACCAACAAAGGTGACATTTTTGTCATCCGTATAAAATTCCCTGTTTTGTGAAATGCCTCATCGTCGCAGAGTCCCTTAAATCACCCGCTTTGAGAATTACAGCATCAGTATTATGCTTTCCTTTTTTACTTGGCAAAGAACCTCCTACCGCAAGCCGATATGGAGGAATAACAGGTAACAGGAACTTTGTGTCACCGACTACACATTCTAAAGGAGGCACAAAATCACCGGTATCTTCATCATATATTTTCTTTCCGGATGCCATTATTACACCGCTGGCGATTACCGAACCTTCTCCTATAATTCCGGTTACTTCACACATCGCGCCGATCTTGACATGATCTTCGACGATGGAAGCCAACCTGCCTGCCGGTTCTAGAATTCCTTCAATTCCGGAACCTGCGCCAAACTTCACATTTTTACCAATTTGAGCACAAGACGCTACCCGCGCACCTCCGTCTATCATACAGCCCTCGCCTGCAATATAAGCTCCGATGTTGACAAATGCGAGATTCATGACAACTGTTTTTGGACCAATGTAGGCACCTGTCCGTACCATACATCCCGGAGCATAACGCACACCACCCTGCTCAAAATCTTCTTCAGTGAAGTTTGCGGTTTTCAGCGGAATCTTGTCCCAGTATTTTCCCTCCATTCGTTCGTTGCCGTGTGTACCAAAATAATTTAAAACACCGTCAATCGTATATGGTTGAGGTTCCCAGACACCTTTTACTTTTTCTGCAGCCCGAACCTTACCCTGATTTAACAAATCAATGAAAACCTCGCATTCTGAGGCAGATGCTTTTTGTCCCTCAAGATTTGTCAACAGATCACTAAATGAACTTTCCACAATTTCAATCCGCAGCGACTGCCTTTTTTTAAGGCCCAGCAGCAATTCGAGTTTCTTGTGTTTTCCGGGATTTTTCTGCGCATCTTCTACATGTTCTCCAAAGAGCCTCAATCCTTCTTTGGCCGCTTCCTGGTTAATTCCACCTTTTTTATCTGCAATATGCTGGAACACCTGGATCGAGCCTTGCCGTCCGGGAATATTAGGAATGACGGAAACGAGATCATTACGTTCATTGTAGAGACGCAGCAACACGGTTTTTTTCGTGCTTGGAATAGATTTAAGATTTTCTGCAAATGTTTTCATTGGATATGATTAGTAATAGATATTTCTTATACTGGGAGGTGTTAACTGATGATTTAAATAATTCCCCTTAATATGTTTCTACAAACAATTAATAACGAATATTTTAACAGCAATAGTAGAGCAATAGTCCTTATTTGTCTACATTTTTAGGAAAAATATTGGCACTATGTGCTTTTCTAAGTTGGCAATCATTCTCTGTCCTTAAAAAACAATTAGCCACTATAAATATGCCTATAAGAAGCGTATTCTTAAGTTGAGTTAGAAATTAAGAATTCCCTAAGAGGTTTTATTTCTTAAGTGATTTCTTCAGACAATAGGTATTCTTCTCTGTAGTTTTCTATTTTTTCCAACAGTCTCCTCCTCTGCTCTTTTGATGGATTAAAACTACTTGATAGGTGGGGAGAGGCTATTTTTCGATCAAAATAAAAACCGCCTGACTTAAGATTTTCTTCAGTTAATAAAAGCCAAAGAATTGTATCTGCACCTTCTTCCAAGTCACGAAGTCTATTTTTCATCATACTAAAGAACATTGGTAGTGAGTCTTTTAGACCGTTAGTAGCAACCCATCCTGGATGCATATTTATAATCTGGAAATTCTTCCATCTATCTTGCTTACTAATTTCTTCGACAAGTGTAATCTGCCCCCTCTTTACATTGGCATAGGTAGTAACTTTATCATATTCTTTATTGAGTAACAAAGAATCTACATCAAGTTTTTTTAAGTACTACAGAATATTCTCATAACATTCTCGTGAATTTTTTTTGATATAGAGCTAATTAATTAAAATCCACCATAATTTCAAGTAAGTTACAAAAAAACCGAATCGGAGAAACTTCACGTTTACTTGAATTATGGTTTGAAGGGTTTTCTGTTATTAATTAATGGTTTTGATTTATAACAATAAAACTATTGACCAAAAGTTCCCCAGGGATAATCGAAAATGACAATGGTTGAACCCCCCTCTTTGCCAGTTGCATAATCTAAACGATATACAAACCCCGAACCAGTCACCAGTCTTGTTCCTATACCAGCAGAGGTCCTTTTTTCATTCCAGAGGTCACTTTCGCTATCTGCCACAGTTCCTTCTTCATAGAAAAATGCCACCTGAAATCCTGTTCTGATATCCTTGATGAAATACCAGTCGAAGGCAGTTTTTTCATCAGACAAATTCCAACGGAATTCTATACCTCGGGACTCCACCTGAGCACCACTAAAACGTCCTCCAACATAAGACCTCAATCTCTCTGTTCCACCTAAACTACCTGCAGAACCGTACTGATTTGTTGCCTGTCGGTTCTTCGCCAGTACTTCTATAGTTGCGGTATCACAGTTTGAAAAGCAGGTTGCAGTTTCTCTGGCAATCAGATAATCCAAGTCAGTGTTTCCCTGTCTGCGAACAGTTGCTCCAGAACGGTACCAATTGAGAGCAATAGTACTATAACTTAAAACTGGTACATAACCTGTAATATTATAGTTCTCGACATAATAATCTGGGGATTCAGAAGTGCTTGCGGGTGAATCAGAATTTGTATAGATAAGCTTCAAACCTTTTTGCGGATCAGTACGGTCATCTGTCCAATCTATCTGAAACCCATTGCTCCTGGAATCTCCTTCAAAACTTTGATTAGCTTCGTAAATAAGATCTCCGTCTTTATCTCGTACTGCTGAAAGAGTGGACTTGTTGTTTGTTCCGAATGTGAAAACATCTAACATTCGATCGAAAAAAGTTAACGTTAAGCGAGTAAACTTAAAGCGGGTATCTGATAGCTCACTTATGACATAATCATCAGGATCAGAACTCATCCTCCTGTCCCTATATGATCTAAACGACCCCTTATCAAAGTTTCCTTGACCAATGTCAAGAAGAAGAAATTTAGGAATAACAGGTACATCTGTAGCTAGAACAATTCCACCTCCAATATCACCGGTAATGAGAATAGCGAAAAGATCAAGAGTAGTTTCTGTACTTCCAAATGGAACATTATTAAATCCGCCAAGAAAACCAAGTCCCATTCCTGCTCCGGGTATTACATAGGGTAATGGTAAAGTTAAGTAGCCAAATTCTGTGGAAAATTGCTCTGTCCTTCTTTCAATCGCAGAAACACTTGAGTGAATTAAAAACAAAAAGGAAATTAGAAATAATGTCTTTTTAAGCATTTTGGAGTTGCGCGATAAAGTTACAATATATAATTGTTGAATTAGGTTCTGATTTAGAAACATGAATTTGTAAAAAGTTTGAGGAAAACACTTTTTTATTAAATAAGCTTATCTTGAAGTGTTTTAGCTTTGCAATAGTTTATAATATTATATAACAATGAACTGAAACTGCACGAGATGTATGTTTTCTAATAATCCCTTGCATTACTTTGTAAAATTAAATTGTGAAACACTAATTTTTCTTGCCTCAAAACCACCTTGGCAATACTTCAGGTAAAATTTCCATGTCCTTATGAATTTATCGTCAAAACCTAAGCCTTTAACTTTATCTAATACACGTGTGAAATTCTCTTCCCACCTCTTTAAAGTAAGCCAATTGCTATAGAGGATTTGATAGAGTATCTTGAAGAAGCACTTTTTTTGCCGGATTCTGGCTCTAGAGTATACTAAATAGGGGGTGCGGATCAAGTGTCATATGCGGATATCATGCGTATATATGGCAGTTGTCGTAACATAGCTGTTAGGATGATTCCAGTGCCATTTCTATCACCATATATTTCCAGCTTGTGGTTAGGACTGATTACGCCTTTGTATGCACGAATCGGCCGTAAACTGATTCAGAGTATCGTTCATTCCACTGTTGTTTGTGATGAATCTGCATTAAAGGTTTTTAAAATAAAACCGATGGGGGGTCAATGATGCTATTCGTCGTGCTATTGACAAAGAAGATAAGTCGTTTTCCGAAACACACTGGTCTGATTCTATCTCAGCATCTGGAAAGATGCTTTCATGGTCTGGTGAGAGTTTCGGGTCGCGGTTGATTGATTCAAGAACAGCACAAATAAATATGCCCCCTAAGGTCATCTTTAAGCCAATTCAGAGAATCGGTGGAGATACAGGTTGGTACGCGTGGAACTGGTTGTGGCGGTTACGTGGATTTCTTGATTTGCTTTTTGGTGGAGTTGGTATGCGACGTGGACGAG
>Ga0187833_10001470_pt1 | contig 26883 bp, 24 predicted proteins | sample ETNtaG_37_FD_167968 | JGI IMG/M metagenome (GOLD analysis project Ga0187833, IMG submission 167968) | Marine microbial and viral communities from oxygen minimum zone, Eastern Pacific Ocean - ETNP2014_SV_400_PacBio MetaG (Illumina Assembly) | ecosystem: Environmental > Aquatic > Marine > Hypoxic...
CTCCCAGAAGTTCAATGGCCGCACCATGGTCGCCCACAGACCGAAGTGGTCCGTGGAAGTTGTCAGCGTCTGATCTGCGGTATTTACCCTGGTAGACAGCCTAACCCATTGCTCGGTATTCCCTTGTAAAATAGCGATGGTATAATGCTATAATTATACTTTCTTAGCAATCGAACCGATTTTGGGGGCTTTTAGTTATGAAGCTGGAATTAATCCAACCTGTTAGCCAAAAGGTTCACCATAGGCTACATGAGCAAAAAAAATCTCTCGCCCCACCCCTAAGCTTAGCGCAGATTGCCGCATTAACTCCCCCAGAGTTTGAAGTCTCTATATCAGATGAGAATATATCAAGTGTCGATTTGCATAAAGATGTTGACCTAGTTGGAATTACAACAATGACACAGACGGCCAATCGCGCTTACGAGATTGCCGATAGCTATAGAGCAAGAGGAATAAAGGTTGTAATAGGAGGTATTCATGCCAGCGTTCTGCCTGAGGAGGCAAGTAAACATGCTGACTCGGTGGTTATAGGAGAGGCTGAGGGAATCTGGTCAACCCTAATTGAGGATTTCAAATCGAACAACCTCAAAAGTATATACAGGCAAGACAAGCGGCCAAGCCTGGTTAACCTACCTGTACCTAGGCGGGACTTGTTTGATAAGGCAGCGTATGTGGTTCCGCAGACGACTGTAACCACTAGAGGTTGTCCCTATAATTGCTCTTTCTGCTCGGTCACTACGTTTATGGGGCATACTTACCGCTGCCGCCCCATTAAAGAGATCCTGAAAGAGATTGAAGCATTCGATGCCAGTAAACCTATTCTTTTCCTGGACGATAACATCACTGGCAATCCTAAGTTTGCCAAAGAACTCTTTCGCGCCCTCATTCCCTATAAAATAAACTGGATCAGTCAATGTTCTGTAACCATAGCAAAGGATGATGAGTTGCTGAAATTGGCAGCGGCTAGTGGCTGCATGCTCATGGCCATTGGGTTTGAATCGATAACACCTACCAGCCTAACATCGGTGGGAAAGAAGGCCAACTGGGTGGACAAGTATGAAGCCGACATCAGGAAGATTCACTCACACGGCATAGGCATCCACGGTTTTTTCATCTTTGGTTTTGATGATGAGAAGGAGGATGTTTTTTATCGCACCCTACGCTTTGCTCAGAAAATGAAGCTGGAAAGCGCTCAGTTTTCTCTTTTGAGGCCTTACCCGGGCACCGCCTTATATGAATCCTTGGATAAGGAGGGGCGAATGCTTACAAAGGACTGGTCAGAGTATGGAGAAGGCCTCATATTTGAGCCGAGGTCAATGCCGAGAGATAAACTGGAAAAAGGGCAGATATGGACTTTTAATAAATTCTACAGCCTGCCTTCGATTTTTCTGAGGCTCGGCGCTGTGCGCCGCCATGGACTAAAGCTCTGGACCGTGAATCTCTATTATCGTTCGCACTGGAGAAAAAAAGAGCGGGATAATAAGAACCGCTAACCTGTTCCAAAAACCAGCCTCAAATTTCATTTAGCCACCTTCCTTGTTTAAGATGCGCACATGTCTTCTTTGTCAACAAAGCCTGCGGTGGTATAATACGGCAATAGAAATGGAGGTGCCTTATGGCCAAGGAGATAATTACTCCCTTGAATGTTCATCCGACTAGAGGATATTCCCATGCCATCAGAGCGGGTAATACCATTTATTGCGCGGGGCAGGTGGGAATAAAAGAAGACGGCCAACTTGTCGAGGGATTTGAGGGGCAAGCCAAACAGGCTCTGGAGAACCTAAAACGAGTCTTGGACGCTTCTGGGGCTTCCCTAAAGGATGTAATCAAAACTATTACTTATGTTACAACTATGAAGTTCATGTCCAACGGTTATCGGGAGGTGCGCCGAAGCTACTTCGGTGGCCATCAGCCCGCCGCCACCCTGATTCAGGTGGCCGGCCTGGCCCGGCCAGAGATGCTCATAGAAATTGAAGCTATCGCTGTGATAGAATAGAGTAGCAGTATAATGCTGGCAATACAAGCAATTGTAGCGTCATGATGGAATGCAGTACAGTGATATTCAGCGGTGGCACTATATTTGGAGGAAAAGAAAATGATATCCGTAGAAACTTGTTTAGCTATACTTAATACGGTAAGCCATGTACTCGTTTTTGTCGACAATGATCATGTGATTCGTTATCTAAACAAATCGGCAAAAAAGCGTTATTATGAGACTCAGGGTCGCTCTGATTTGATAGGAAAGTCTATCTTAGATTGCCATAACGAAAAGTCCTGTAATCAGATTGTTGAGGACTATAAACGTTTAAAAGCCGGAGAAAACGAAATCGTGCGAATCGCCTCTAAAATCGGCAGAAAGTTTTCAATGGTAGCGGTTCGCGATGCAGATGGCGGGCTCTTGGGTTATTACGAAAAATCTGAGAAAATTAGCGATACTAACTAAGAAACATTTGGTTGGAAATGAATCACTTATAAGCAGGAGGACAACTAATGTCTGCATCAATTAGTATCCCCAAGTATAAAGTTGCCGCAGTGCAGGCCAGCCCAATAGTAAAAGATTCGCCGCAGTGGTTTGATCTAGCGGCATCAATTGATAAAGCGACTAGTCTTATTGCTGAGGCTGGTAGGAATGGAGCTAGGCTTGTTGTCTTTCCTGAGTGTTGGCTGCCCTGCTATCCATTTTGGTCCTTGAACGTTGGCGATCGCAAAGGATTTAGTGAAATATGGGCCAATTTCCTCTGGAATTCGGTTGAGGTGCCCAGCCAGGAAACCGAAATCCTTTGTGCGGCAGCAAAAGCAGCCGGTGTATATGTCGCAATGGGTATAAATGAGCGAGACAAAATATATTCTGGGAGGATGTATAATTCCATTCTGTTTTTAGGCCCTGATGGCCAGATACTTGGGACACATCGGAAAATATGCATAACATCGTCCGAGCGCCTGTTTCAAACAACTGGTGATGGTGGAGACAATCTTAAAACCGTTTTTAGTACCGAACTAGGTAAGATAGGGGGCTCGATCTGCGGAGAACATCTCCAGCCCACATTACAGCACAATTGGATCATGCAGGGGCTACAAGTCCAATGTTCCTTGTGGCCAGGATTTGCTGGAATTGGCGATCTAAGCACACGATCGGTGAGCCTCATCGGTCATAGCTTTGCAGTACTCAGTGCCACCCATATACCGGACAAGGCCATGCCCAAGAACTTCTATAAAAACAGCTTCTTTAACATCCCCGGGTCAATTCCAGGAGGCAGTGCTATCGTTGGTCCAACAGGTAAATATATAGTTGAACCAGTTTACAATGAAGAAACCATAGTGTATGGAGATATAGACTTATCGGAATGCGATAAGGCACGTACAACAATTAATCTAACCGGGTTATATAGTAGATGGGATCTGCTAAGCCTGAATATTCAACAGGAGCCTTATGATCCATTAGTGTCTAAACAAACAGAAGACCCTGGGCCTTCAGATGCTGTAGCCGATCATATTCGGGCCTTGGAGGAACGAATCGCGCAGCTTGAGGGACGGATAGAACCATTATCTCCTAAGTAAAAGGCGACCTTGGAATACCAAGCCAGCTTTTGGTGGTATAATGCGGGCGATGGAGCAGTCAGTTAGCGAGCAACTTGTCAAAACCAGTTGTGCCTTGTGTGTTAATAGCTGTGGGCTAGAAATCGATGTAAGAGATAACAAGATTATCAAAGTAAAAGGTATGGCTGGCCATCCTTTTAGCAAGGGGCAAATATGCCCCCGAGCAAGAGCAATCATCGATTGGGAATATTCACCCGATAGACTTACTTACCCAATGAAAAAAGAAAAAGGCCAATGGCGTAGAATAAGCTGGGACGAGGCCTTAGATAGTATTGCTGTTAAATTAGACAAACTGGCCGAAATGCACGGAGCCAGGAGTCTGGCCGTTCATGTTGGTTCTATTGGAACGGAAGATCGGGAAACCACTGAACTGACGCAGCGGTTCTGTGGCGCTCATGGCACACCAAACTACCTTGAAGCCGGGTTGTGTTACCACGATACAATCAGGGCTCGGATGATCACATTCGGCAGATTCCCTCTCGAGCAACCTGAAAATTCTCGATGTATTGTGCTCTGGGGTCATAATCCGGATAATTCAAATCCTCCTAAAGCTACTAGAATTCGTAAATCCATAAGAGAGGGATCTAAGCTCATAGTTATAGATCCTGAACGCATCCCGTTAGCGAAAAAAGGCCAATATTATCAGATAAGACCGGGCACTGACCTGGCTCTTGTGCTAAGTATGTTAAATGTGGTTATTTTTGAAGGCTTACATGATAGAGATTTCATTGAGAAATGGACGGTTGGCTTTGATAAGTTAAAGGAACATGTTAAGCAGTATATTCCAGAGAAGGTATCGACTATTACTGGTATCGAAGCTGACGATATAAGGGAGATTGCGAGAAACTATGCTACCAATAAACCGGCCTGTATCATCCAGGGAACTTGCTCAATTGGTCAACAGAGATGTGGTTTCCAGTCCGCTCGGGCTTTTTCACTTTTACAGGCGATAACCGGTAACATATATATTCCAGGTTCTTGGGCCAAAATCCCAATGCCTCACTTCACGCGTTCACGGATTCCTCTTGACGAACAACCTATAGGAGCCGAAAAGTATCCTCTCTACTACCAGCTCTGGGGAAGGAATTTCGGATTAGGTCACGGGCTATCACTCCCCGAAGCGGTTATTGCCGGTAAGCCACATTTTATTAAGGCACTGCTTCTTATCGCGGCTAATCCAGTGGTCTATGAACCAGAAGGTAAAAAATTTCAGGAAACTTTTATGAAGCTTGATTTGATGGTGGTAATGGATTTGTTTATGAATGAAACGGCTAAGCTAGCCGACATTGTACTTCCTGCAGCCAACTTTCTTGAGAAACCCGGATTAGGCTATAGCTACGCAGTGGTACAAGGAATCCCATTTATCATGGCGCGGAATAAGGTAGTGGATCCACCCGGCGAATGCTGGAGTGAGTTCAAATTTCTAAAACAACTTGCTAAGAGAATGGGGTATGGCAAACACTTTCCTTGGGAAACTGAGGCGGACTTCATTGATTACGAGCTAACAGATACTGGCTTTAACCTGGAACAATTGAGAGAAGAACGATGCAATGGTGTTATTTTTGCAACTACCGTTTATGGTGATAAGGCATATAAAGATAACGGATTTCCGACGCCATCAGGCAAGATTGAGCTTTATTCTGAAACTCTGGCCGGATATGGATATGATCCTTTGCCAGTATATGAAGAGCCCAGCCAATCGCCGGTTAGAACGCCAGACCTGGCAAAAGAATATCCGTTGATATTAATTACTGGCAGAAGAATATTGGAATACACGCACTCTCAAATGCGCAATATACCGAGTTTGCGTGTGAAAGTTCCGGAACCATTGGTAGATATTAATCCGACTACGGCCAAGCTATACAACGTTGTGGATGGTGATATGGTGCGTATAGAAACCCCTAAAGGAAGCATAGTAATGAAGCTAAAGGCTAATGATGATTTGGCACAGGGTGTTGTCAGTATTCCTCATGGTTGGCCCGATGCGAATGCCAATAGATTAACTGATCTAGAGCTGCGAGACCCGATAACAGGATTTCCCGAGTTCAAGGCCTTGCTATGCAGATTGACAAAAGCCTGAAGTTATTGATACACGAGTGTCTTGTCAACCTGGCCTGCGTGGTGTAATGCTGGCACTTTTTATTCTGAATAACATCTGGGAGAGGGAAATGACACAGAAACACAAGAGCGATAATAGAACCTTGACGATTGCCAGTATCAATTGGAGTGGTGTATGGGGGGACAAGGAATCTAATTTGGGGAAAATGAAGACAATAATACTAGAAGCATCGGCTATGGGTGCCGATATAGTTGTTTTTCCAGAGTTAGCACTTAGTGGATATGAATGTGATGAAGAAGTTCGCCAGAATCAGAAACCTTGTGGTATGCACGTAGCATTGGCGGAAACAATACCCGGTCCCTCCACCGATGATATAGGCAAATTAGCTGTAGAATTAGACGTATATATCATTTTTGGAATGCCCGAGATGGGAACGGACGATGCGGGAATCATATACAACTCAGTTGCCATGTTGGGACCAGAGGGACTGGTGGGTAAGTACAGGAAACTTTATCTGCCGGGACTACCCGTGTTTACCGAGACCATTTGTTTTAAGTCTGGAAGTGAGCTCCCAGTATTTGATACCCGTTATGGTCTAATCGGCCTGCAGATTTGTGCCGATTTTGCGCTTGTTCCTGAGTTCTCTCGGATTCAGTCTTTGAAGGGGGCACGAATAGTAATAAGTCCATCAGCAATTCCCGCTGGTATAGGTAGAATTTCGTCAATACCTGAGCTCGCAGCGCGCCGAGGCTCCGATAATCAAGTCTACACAGTTATAGCTAATCATACAGGTAAAGAAAGGTCGGTTTCTTTTGCCGGGCATAGCACTATAGCAGGGCCGTTGCCCGACAGACCGATTAATATATTTGCCAATGGGCAAGATAATGAAGAGACGATTACCGCAACAATAAACCTTCAAAGTCTAAGCTATATACAGAGCAAGAGAAATACTAAGAAAAGCGTCAATTGGGAATTTATTGCCAAAGAGTATGCACAGCTCATAGGAACCCGATAGGCACTTGGCTAAAACGCTAAAATGCATAGTGAATATATAAAGCTCGCCAACCGATTGTGCGATGGTATACTGCTGGCAATACTATTACTGTAGACGCTCCTCAACTACTTTATGGCGAAATACTTTTGTCCAGAAACTTTGGCTGGTTATAGCGCCTGTATGTTAGATAGACATCTATACATAACATATGGCATTCAAGCTCACAAGTGCCGCATTCTGTGCACTCAGCTGGATATGAGATAGTAGGCTTTTTCTTTTCCCTGTCCCAACCATACACATCGCGGGGGCAGTATTTGTAACAGCTACCGCATCCATCACACCTATCAAAGTCTATTCTCGTTGGCATTGTTAGTTCCTCCAGTCGTACTTTTCGGCTTGCAGGACCTTTGGTTCCAGTTTCGCTTCACTGGTAACTAGATCTTTCTTAACGATGATGGATTTAGCCCAGTTCTTTTCATCTGGCTTCGGGTATTCAATCCTCTCATGCAAAGTGATCATTCTGCTCTCTTTTCGCATTATAGCTGCCTTCATCATAATCTGAGCGACAGGAATTAAATTCCGTGCGTTCACAGTATGCATCAGGTCGTGAGGATTCTGGGCCCAAAGCGATGGGGTATCTCTCTCTCCTATTACTTTGGCCCTTTCTATACCACGCAATAGCGTACCTTCGCTCCTTGGATTAGCCAGGTAGTCGCCAATAATTGCCATGATCATATTGGTCATTTCTAAACCATTCACCCCGCCGTTCCGCTTTGTTGGAGCTAGAGTCCGCTCTCTTTCATCCATCACTTGATTGGAATCCATTGTGGGCTCAGCAGCTGTCTTTACGTACTCTGCGGCATACTTGCCGGAACGTTGTCCATGAACAAAAGCCCCAGTAGCTCCACCCCACATGCAAACACCACCTTGGGCGTCACCGCCGATATAGAGGCCTGTAACCGAACTCTTGCACTCCTCATCGATAAGGACCCCGCCTAGGCCTTCATAGGGAAAACCTCCTCTCCTCGACGAAGGTGGCAATTCGAAAAGAGTTGTCCTGTAGTCAATGCCACGCTGTTGGTTGAATTTGTAACAAATTGGTCTCTCATTCATCAATGCAATGATAGCTTCTTTATGTACGTGTTCGGGCTGGTCGGTAAGGTCTAAATATATAGGCCCGTTTCCTGCCGCATATTCTTTCAGCAAAGTCAGAGGCCTGAGGGTCCGGCCTGTCTCACGAATGACAGCAGCCCACTTGTTAAAAACCTTCTCTCCCTTAGCGTTTACGTAGGGAGTCCCTGCATGGCCAATGATGAAACCTCCAGCAGAAAAGGTTAGAGGCTCTCTTCCAGCACCGCCTCCCCGGCTGAACTCCATATTAACTAGTTCGGCGCCAGCATTGTAGGCCATGACATGGCCTCCGCTGGCTCTTCCAGAGGCTATTATAGTTGCCTTAGACTTCACAACAATGAACTTGCCGTTTCTAATGTTTAACAACGTTGCTCCAACCACTGCGCCATCATTAGTGAGTAGGCTAGTCGCAATGGTACGCTCCAGAACCTTGGTTCCCCTCTTTCTAACCTGAGCCTCGAGTTTTATTCCCAAATCAGCCCCACGATAGAAGAGCATTGCCGGAAAGGGGCCATATGGAAACGTCTGATACCCCGAATCCCAACGGAGAACCATGTATTTCCCGTTCGGCCACTTAACAGGTACTCCAAATTTCTCTAAATTCAATACACTTTCCCAAGTCTCACGGGCAAAACGTTCCATTAGACCCGGCCTAATCAAGGCCTCAACCCCTTGGGTGCCAGCTTTAGTCAGCTCCTCAACCGATACCAGTCCTACTTCGGGATTGGCAACATGTGGTATGTGATCCAATCCTGCGTAAGGCCCACCTCTACGCAGAGTACTCTTCTCAGATACGGTAACGCTAGCCCCTCCATCACTGGCGGCTATAGCCGCAAACTTACCGCTAAGCCCGCCACCAATGACCAGAACATCGGTTTCGATTATTTCGTCAGCTATGCTTTTCATATTCATTTTATTCGCCCCACCCCATAATTCCTAAAACACGTTCCTTTGGGACTTTGTACAAATAGTGTACAAAACAGCTTTCGGTGCAGAAAACATACTCTTTGCCTATCAATTCCTTTTTAACTGGTGCAAACCAAGGTTCGTCCTTGATCTCCATACCGCAATATTCGCACTTCATCCCTATCATACTCAGTTTCTGGTCCTGCTCCATTGGATATCACCTCCTTCTAGTAGCCTGCTTGGTAAGTTAGTATAGGCATGCTGTCAAGTAAATTACACCATCAGTATATCGTCAAGCGCCCCTATTATTATAATAGAGAGCCTTATATAGGAACTAAGCCCCCCATTACCCGACTGAGTATGATTTCTGTGTGACGATATTAGGATTCGTTTTGGCAAAATATTGCTGGCTCAGCCCATAGTGGTATAATGCTAGTAAAATGTTCACCTGATAATAGGTGGGCTGAATGTTGAGGGCAGGTTAAATACCGATTAAGAGGAGATAATAGTAATGGCCATCGAATCGAAAACAGTGGTCTGTGAGTACTGCAAGGGATATTGCAGGGTAATAGCTGATGTCGAGAATGACCACCTGGTCAATGCCAGGCCTGATCCCGATGACTTAAGAATCAACCCAAATAAAGGATGCGTTAGGCTTCGTGGCGCTGCTGAGATAATGTACCATTCTCATCGGGTGAACTTTCCCCTGAAACGGATTGGAGATAGGGGAGAGGGCAAATGGCAGGTAATTACGTGGGAACAGGTGTTGGATGAGATAGCGGAAAAAATACAGGGGCTCAAAGATAAATACGGAGCTGAGTGTATCGCTGGAGTTAAGGGCACCATGCGCACCCGTAATTTCATGCCTCGCTTCTTCAATCTTTTAGGAAGTCCTAATTGTACTACTCAGGGTAAAATCTGCAGTGGACCTTTGGGTGTCACTTCTGCTGCCATGTTTGGTTGGTACTCCGGACGCATAACCTATGGTGGGGGTATACCAAAGAGTATATTCCTGACTGGAACTGATCCCTTATTGAGCTGGCCACGCACTGAAAATCTGGTACGTGATTTCATCAAAAAAGGAAGTAAGTACATAGTTGTCGATCCCAGAGAAACACATGCGGCAAAGCAGGCCGACCTTTGGTTGCAACTGCGGCCGGGCACCGACACAGCTTTATTTTTGTCAATAATCAATGTACTTATCAAAGAAGAATTGTATGACAAAGAATTCGTTGGCAAGTGGGTCCATGGTTTTGATCAGCTTGCGCAGAGGGTTAAAGAATATACCGTTGAAAAGGTTTCTGAGATTACCTGGATACCAGCCGATAAAATTGAAGCTGCAGCCAAGATGTTGGGTGAAAACAAACCCCACTATTCTTGGAATGGCATGGGGACGGAACAACTTACGGATAGCATACCGGCCTTGCAATCAAGGTTTGCCATAGCGGCCCTGACCGGAAGCATCGATGTAGAGGGGGGAGTATATGTGGGTGGGCCAAGTAAAGTCAGGGGTATACCAGAAGTAAGTGCTATCGACAAACTCAGCGAGGAGCAGAAGATAAAACAGTTGGGAGCAGATCGCTTCAAATTCCAGTCCTGGCCCGGTTATGATCTAATACAAAGTCACACCCTCAGGGTATGGGGCCATATACCTCCTTCCGAGCAAACCTTAGCTGCGTCTCCTCATCAACCGACCATATATCGAGCTATGATTACCGGCCAGCCATATCCCGTAAGGGGGCTTATAGTGTTGGCCCACAATCCAATGATTACTCAAGCTAATACCAAACTTGTTTATAAAGCGCTCAAAAACCTTGATCTCAGCGTAGTATTAGATTATTGGCTCACACCGTCAGCAGAACTGGCTGATTATGTGCTACCTGCAGCATCCGGGTGGGAACGGCCCTTTTTCGCTTTTAATTATGCCGGACAGCAGGCGGTACCAGAGTCAATACCGGGAGTGTATGATCACAAGATTGATTATGATATTTTCCGCGAGATTGGGATACGTTTGGGGCAAGCCAAAGACTGGCCTTGGAAAAATCTTGAGGAAGTGTATGACTTCCAGCTTGAGCCAGCGGGCGTGAGTTTTAAAGAGCTTGTAGCACGGGGCGGTTATTATCAGGAACCACGTGAATTCAAAAAATACGTTGAAAAGGGTTTTGCTACAGCCAGTGGTAAGGCCGAGGTCTATTCAAAGACGTTGGAGCAGTTGGGTTACGATCCACTGCCAAAGTATGAAGAGCCAGCTGAGACCCCGATATCACAACCAGAGTTAGCCAAAGAATACCCCTATATTCTGATAACAGGTGGCAGATTCCTACCTATGTTCCACTCGGAGTTCCGTCAGGTCGACTCTTTACGCAAACGTCGTCCTTACCCTAGAGTGCAGATCAATCCCGAGACGGCAAAAGGCCTGGGTATTGCTGATGGAGACTGGGTTTGGATCGAAACTGCACGCGGCAGAATAAGGCAGCAGTGCCAGCATTTCAAAGGGATTGATCTGCGAGTAGTGCATGTAGAGCATGGTTGGTGGTTCCCCGAGCTTCCTGGTGAGGAACCATGGTTGCATGGGGCATGGGAATCAAATGCTAATGTTCTTACCAACGATGATCCGGATATCTGTGGCAAGATTCACGGCGGATGGCCACTAAGAACCGCTCTTTGCAAGGTGTATCCAGCAAATCAATATTAGGACGCTAGTGAGCGCCATCTGCTCACTCAAAGCTTGCACGAATCTGAGAGATCCCGCGCTCTCAAGGAGGGAAATTCCAATGCAGTATCGAAAGTTTGGAAAACTGAATTGGGAAGCATCAGCGCTTGGTTTTGGTGCAATGAGATTGCCTCTAATCGATGGCAGCCAGGGGGAAGTTGATGAGCCACGGTCTATTGAGATGATTCGGTATGCCATTGATCACGGCGTCAATTATTTGGACACAGCTTACCCATATCTCTCGGGACAAAGCGAAGTGCTAGTCGGCAAGGCTCTCAAAGGCGGATATCGCCAAAAATTGAAACTGGCAACGAAATTGCTTAGCCGGGCGGTGGAAACAGCCGATGACTTCGACCGCTATTTCAATGAGCAACTTCAGCGTTTACAAACCAAGAAGCTCGATTTCTATCTGTTGCATGCATTAAATGCCCGCAGTTGGGCCAAGGTGCGGGACCTGGGTGTATTGAGTTGGGCCGAGGACCAAATAGCCCGTGGCCGAATTGACTATCTGGGATTCTCTTTTCACGACAATTACGAGGTCTTCAGGGAGATAATAGACGCATATGATAACTGGACCCTTTGCCAAATACAATACAACTATATGGACATAGATTATCAAGCTGGCACTCGAGGACTCAAATACGCTGCGGACAAAGGGCTGGCCGTTGTTGTAATGGAACCGATACGAGGGGGGCGCCTTGCCAGTACACCAGAGCAAATAGCCAAGCTATGGACAAAGGCGCAACATCAGCGCACCCCAGCTGAATGGGCGCTACAATGGGTTTGGAATCAGCCAGAAGTTTCATTTGCCCTTAGCGGTATGAGTACCATGGAGCAGGTGGTCGAAAACGTTGCCGCCGCAGAGCGTTCTGGTGTAGGCATACTAACAATCGAAGAGTCTTCCTTAATCGATCAAGTTCGGGAAGCTTATCAAGGATTAAACCCTATCCAGTGTACCAAATGTGGATACTGCATGCCCTGCCCCAGCAGTGTGGAAATTCCAAATATCTTGGGCATGTACAACGATGCGATAGTGTCTGGTAATCTGAGAATCAGGCGACTTCGTTACTGTGGGCCCAATGGGCTCAAAGAGGAGCAACGTGCTGATAAGTGTACTGAGTGTGGGGAGTGCGAAGAAGTTTGCCCTCAGGAGATACCTATTACGCAGTGGCTTCGCAAAACTCACGAGTTGCTGGGGCCAAAGTAGTCGAGTTTTAACCAAGCTTGTCCGTAGGTGAAGAGAATGTCAAAATTATTTAACAGATTTACTGACAAGAAGGAAAAAGATCTTATAGTGCTCGGCGATTTTATCGATATTTACTGTCGAGAAAAGCACAAAAAGCAGGTTAAAGAAGCCTTTCCCATCTCTAATGACCGTTTACGGAAAGTATTGCGAAACGAAGAACTAACACTATGCGGGGATTGTATAAAGCTATTAAGTCACGGCATAGCCAAATTACTCATATGCCCCTATGACCCCAAGCCAAAGTGCAAGAAATGTAAAACGCATTGTTTTGCACCGGGTTATAGAGAAAGGATAAGAAAGGTTATGCGATTTTCGGGATTATATCTGATAAAGCATGGCCGGCTGAATTTGATTCTACACTATTTCTTTTAAGTATTGTCTATATAACCTCAGATCCTTTCTGAAGACTCACTCAAAGCTGTCGACCACCCAACTGTCTTCGGACACATTATAAAATAAAACTTGGGGAACCGAAATAACAAATGGTGGGATTATTAAGTGAGATTGGGTCAGTTAGTCACTGCCTACTCGTCTTTGATTTGCCAGAGTGCGAGACCGGTTACATCATCATATTTTCGCTCAAGGTTTGGCCCAGCTAATTCTCTGATGTGAACCTCAGCAGCAAAAACGATTCCTTCTAACAGATGACCAGCTTTGGTATCTCCCTTTTTATTTGCAAGAACTGCGTGCGCATGAACAAATGGCACGCCATCCTTTGAGGATATATTCCCTATGCAGCTGGCAATTTCTTGAGGTGTCTCAATCTCTATCGGCTGATATTCGTGTTTTTTTTGGTCGTAGTAGCCAAATTTTGCCCGTTTCAGGGCGCCGATTGCAACGAAACTTCCCCCCTTGATTCCTTCATTCTTGGCAATCTCAGTTATTGATTGGATTAATTCCGAATCGTGTTTGATGCGCACCATTAACTCTTTGCCAGCTTTGTATTCAAAGAAACTCATTTGAAATCAAATATAGCATATTATGCAAGCCATAACATTATTTACGATCTTTGGTATAAACGTATATTGAAAATGGTAATACTATATAATAAAAACACTAAATTAATAGGGCAATAGGCATGTTTTAATACGATATGCCTTAATACCACACACCCTATTTCATACTGTTGCTCCCTTGAATATTGGGGGAAGAAGTTAGGTAAATTAGTTGCTTTGTGGTATAGTTGAGCTTTGGAGGAAGAAGTTAGGTAAATTAGCTACTTTTTAAATGCGCCTTCTTTCTATCAAAGAATCGTTAGATGTCCAGTGCGGATTATTACAAAAAAAATATGGCTTGCCCCTTCTGCCTTACTAATTTTTAATAGTATTTTTTTTGCCTCTTTTGCTTGTAGCGCCCCTTTAGAGAAATACAAAGAAACTCGTGATATGTGGGATACCTTTATTAGTATCACCGTCTATTCCTCGACTGATACTCTGGCACAGGAAGCGATTGATGCGGCTTTTGATCGGATGGTAGCAATAGGCGATATAACCTCTTCTTGGGATGATGACAGTCAGACATCAAAATTGAACCGGGATGGTTTTTTGGATAACCCTTCTGACGAATTGCTAGAACTGGTAACCAAGTCTATCGAATACAGTGAACTGACCGAGGAATCGTTTGATGTCACTGTGCAGCCGCTACTGAATTTATGGAGTTACAAACCGAATACAGAGACACAATTTTGGGACCTAGACGAAACTATCCAGCAGGCTGCAATTGCTGAGGCTTTAGGAATGGTAGGTTCTGACAAAATACAGATTACTGATACTCGTATAAGCTTTACTACAGATGGTATGGAAATTACACTTGGTGGTATTACTAAAGGATATGCTGCAGATGAGGCACTGAAGGTTATTGCCCAAGTGGGTATTAAACACGCATTGGTGGATGCTGGAAGAGATATTAGTACTCATGGAGCTCAACCGAGTGGAGAACCATGGCTAATTGACCTTGTAAACCCTGATGACACCAGTGAAAGCCTGGCCAGATTCAATATAATAGATAAGGCAATTGCTACATCAGGAAATTATGAAAGATACTTTGACCCGGACAAACAGGCGGGTCATATACTTGATCCAAAGACCGGCTTTTCTTCGAGTGGGAGCATCAGTGTGACCATTATCGCTGATACTGGTTTTCAGGCCGATGCACTTGCGACGGGAGTTTTCGTTATGGGGTCTAATGCCGGTATGGAACTGGTGGAATCGCTAGACGGCGTGGAGGCTTTTATAGTGGACAGCGATCGTGTAATCCATCGCTCATCTGGAATAGGTGAGTATTTAGTTGAGGATAGCTAAGGGAACAAATTGAGCGTAAGACTAACAAAAAAAACTACAAAACACGGCGTACCCCTGCCGAAGCTTGAGATTCCGGTTACGGGTCCGATTGAGCCAGCGCCATTGCCTAAAACGGTGGTTCTTTCACTGCAGCACGGTGATGGCATACCTAATGAGCCTCTGGTGAAGCAGGGAGACTCAGTGCTGGTTGGTCAGAAAATCGCTGAATCTACAGCAGATGGTTCGGTTCCGGTACACGCCACAATATGTGGCCAAGTGGCCAACATTGCTACAGCTATAGATCCGTCCACTGGAAAAGTGATGAAGACTGTTGTGATAAATCAAAACGGAAGGGACGAGAGCGTAAAACTGGAGCCTATCCAGAGTATTAAATCATTAACCACCGATGACATTATCAAGAAGATACGCGATGCTGGTATTATCAGCATCGGTGATGGTCCGTCTCCGCTTCATTCGAAACTGGCAATGTCACTGGATAAAAAGGTGGACACCATTCTACTAAACGGATGCGATTCCGAACTATATACAAGCGCAAACTATCACGTGATGTTGGAGTATGGACAAGAGGTCCTTTCGGGGCTAGAAATCATAAGCAAGATATTATCAGTGGATAACGTTTATATAGCTGTAGAGGATGGTAGGGAAGACGCCATAAAAAATCTGGAGAGATTGATTGCGACCAACAAGTACAGCTACAATATCGTTCCAGTACAGATCAGATATCCTGTGGTGGAAGAAAAAATTTTGATCCAAACGGTACTGGATAGAGAAGTTCCTTATTGTGGGACAGCAGTCGATGTCGGTGTGGCTGTGTTTAATGTTGGCACAGCCAAGGCACTTTTCGAAGCCATATATGAGGGAAAGCCATTAATAGACAGGGTGGTTACCTTAACCGGGGCGCTTGAAAGTCCTAAAAACCTTCTTGTCCGCTTCGGCACGCCTATAAAGGACTTAATTGACTATTGCGGGGGAGTTACCGAAGAGGATAGTCAGGTGATCACCGGTGGCCCAATCAAGGGCACCGAGCAGTTTAACCTTGATTCCCCCTTAAGCGCTGAAGTTAACTGTGTGCTCGTAATGGCAATCGAGCAGGTGCAGGTTATGGACTGCATAAACTGCGCCCAGTGCGTCGATGCTTGTCCAATGGGCCTTAGGCCTTACTTGTATCCTAAATTCGTAACATCGAGGCATTACGCCGAATGTGCGGAAAACTATATTGATAATTGTACCGAATGCGGCACGTGCGCTTACATCTGTCCTTCTCATATATCCATATTGGAATATATCAGGATTGCCAATAAAGAGCTTGGCAAGGAATCTAATAATAGTGAGCAGGGTTGAAAATGCAGATTTCACCACCACCATATATTAGAGCGGGCATGTCGGTGCAAAAAAGAATGTCTTTGACATTGATTGGGCTACTGCCAATCGCTGTAGCGGCAGTATATATCTTTGGACCTCGTGCGCTATTTATCATGATAACCAGTGTAGTCACTGCCATGTTGATGGATTATCTGGTTAAGAGAATGAGGGGGCGTCCTTACGTTCTAGATGGCAGTGCGCCGCTCATAGGACTCTTGTTGGCGCTAACCCTTCCTCCAACAATTGATATGTGGATGGTGGCAGTTGGTGCCATTTTTGCCATTGGCGTTGTTAAGGAAGCCTTTGGCGGGTTGGGCCATTATATTTTCAGTCCAGTAATGGCCGGCCGAGTTTTTCTGGAAGTTTCCTTTTCAACTACCTACGTTACCAAGATGAGCTTTGCAGACAACCTAACCCCATTAAGTGAGACCTTTGCGTGGGCTGGCACCAAGCTTGAATTGTATAGAGGTATGTTTTTTGGCAGTACGGCTGGTTCAACAACCACTGGTTCAATAGGTGAGACTGGTGCTTTGTTTATATTGGTGGGCGGGATTGTGCTTATGGTTTTAAGGATAATAGATTGGAAAGTAACGGTATCCTTCATTGGCACGGTGGCACTGCTCGCTTTGGTGGTGATGCTGGCTAGCAACGATTCTGCAGTGGTAATACGTCATGATGTTCTAGTGCAGATACTGGGTGGGGGACTGATACTGGCAGCGGTCTTTATTGCCACCGATACGGTAACATTGCCTGTAACCCGCAGGGGCCGGATTTTGTTCGGTATTTGTTGCGGGCTGTTCACTTTTATCATCAGAGAATGGGGAGATGCTAGAGAAGGGGCTTATTACGCGGTACTTCTGATGAACTCGGTTGTGCCTCTTATCGACAGGTTTATCAAGACAAGGCCATTCGGGCTGCGAAAGGAAGCGGAAAGTACAGTTGCCTGATCTTCGTAAATATTTAAAAAAATACTATCCAGTAATTTTCCTGCTTATCGTTTTCGCCGTTTGTGTAGACATGCTTGCCATGGTCTGGAAAGTAGCCGAACCTTTAATATCAGGTAATGAACGAGATGAGGTAGTGGCGCAACTGGAAGAGGCCTTCCCAAGTGCTGAAGGTAATGAATGGGTTGAAGTAGTAGTAACGCCGGATGATGGTAGCGAATATAGCATATATGTTATTGTGGCCGATGATACGATTATTAATTTCAGCTTCGTGGGTGTGGGCAGTGGTCGCAACGGCGATATCAGGATTCTGATATCGTTTAATTACGAAGTTGGGCTGGGCGAGGAATTCGATCCCGCCGACGTGGCCAGCCAGGCTACCATAGTGCTGGTTTATGTTACCCGGCACGTTGAAACGCCGGGAATAGGTGCATTGATTGAAGAGCCGGAGTTTATCGACCCGTTTGTGGGACTGCTTGTTGAGCAGATTGGAATTCCACCGTTGAAAATCATCTCTGGTGCTAGCATAAGTTCAGAGGCAATGATTGAGATAGTAAGAGCAGAGGCGGAAGATAAGCTGGCTGCACTGCCTTCGGCACAGGATATTCAAGCGGCATTGGAAGCAAAAAGGGCTGAAGATGCAGCCGCTGAAGGGTAATATGTTAACTATCATGAAAGGAAGTTAATCGGGGTTTTGGTCCTCGGGCCTAAATGGAAAGGTGATGGCATGAGTACACTGCGTGCAAGCGCGGCACAGTTTAAAAACGGGATTATAAAAGAAAACGCGCTTTTTGTCCTTGTTTTGGGGAACTGTTCCGCTCTGGCGGTCACTCTGGGTGTAGATCGGTCGCTGGCCTACAGCGGGGGACTTGCTTTTGTTATGGTGGGCACGGGCATAATAGTCTCGCTCATAAGAAAGATCACTCCCAACATTGTCAGGATTCCCGTTTATATTGTCATCGTAGCGGCGTTCGTTACCGTAGTTGATCTGGTGTTTATGGCTTTCCTTCCGGATATATGGGATCTTTTGGGTATTTACCTGCCACTACTTACAGTAAACTGCATTGTACTGGCACGTGCTGAGGTCTTTGCCTCTAAACGCGGTATTGCCCTTTCTGTTGCCGATGCGCTGGGCATGGCGTTTGGTTTCATGCTGGCCATGCTGATAATAACCATCCCCCGAGTGCTATTAGGAGATGGCCAACTGATTATATTCGGGAGCACAGTTGTCACTTTACCAACACTTTCCGACCAACCGATAAAGATTTTTGTTTACGCGCCGGGAGCATTCCTGGTTATGGGGCTGTTGCACGGGCTATTTAGAAGAATAGGGGTGGTAAAGAGTGAGTAATCTATTAGCTATATTCATTACGCTTGCTATCATTCAGAACTTCATCGTGGTTCAGTTCCTTGGCCTGTGTCCTTTCTTCGGCGTGACCAAAAGACTACGCGATGCATTCAGCATGGGAGTAGCCCTAATAATTGTAATGACCGTTGCGGGTGCTGCTGGATGGATTATCACAGAATATGTCCTAAAACCATATAATGTTGTTTACTTAAACAACGTGGTTTACATTCTAGTAATTGCCACCATGGTCCAGATAACGGAGATGTTCATTAAAAGAACCAACGCAACCCTGTACAACAGCTTCGGCATTTACCTGCCGCTTATTACCACAAACTGCGCCGTACTAGGTCTTTTGTTTATCAACTTAAAAGAGGAATATAACTTTGCAGAGGCTATTTTTTCTTCAATAGGTTCCGCGGTAGGTTTCATGCTGGTAATGGCTATTATGGCTGGCATACGGGAAAAATTGGATATAGCTGATCCCCCCAGATCTTTCAGAGGGCTGCCTCAGGCAATTTTTGTAGCTATGATGCTGGGATTAATATTCGGTGGTTTCACAGGGGTGGTCAAAATATGAGTTTTATTGTTGTTACCGCAATAGGATTGGCCTGTGGCGTGTTCATATACTTAGCCTTTGTTAAGATACCTGTAAAGGTAAAGGGGATGGAGAAAACGGAGGAGATACAGGAGTCACTGGGCGGGCTTAATTGTGGTGCCTGCGGCTACCCTGGCTGCTTTGGTTTTGCCCAAGCGCTGACCATAAACCCGGAGTTGATAAAAGAACGCTGCTGCCCTTTCATTCTGCAAGAGGAGGAAAAACTAACAGGGCTGGGAGCATCACTTTCTTGTACTTTGGACCCTGCGGCAATGAGAATGCGAGCCGTGCTCAAATGTGCCGGAAAACCGGATATTCTTTTCAGTTACAGTGGACCGCAGACCTGTAAAGCAGCCACGCAGAATTTCGGAGGATACAAAACGTGCCCGTACTCGTGTCAGGGCCTTGGTGATTGTATCAAAGTTTGCCCCGTAGATGCTATATATATAGATACGGACAGGATGGCCGCCGTTGTAGATGAGGAAAAATGCAGCGGTTGTGGTCTATGTGTAAAAACGTGTCCCAATAATATAATTGAGCTGGTACCCTTGGAAACGGATATCAACTTCAAATGCAATTACAGGCAGCTAAGGGATATTCCGGATAGGGTGAAATGCGATTACGGACATGATTATTGCAGGCCAAACTGCCCTGCAAGTGTAGATATACCGCGCTACGTTCGTTATATCAGCCTGGGCAAACCTGACGAAGCACTTGCCGTAATCCGAGAAAAAATACCATTCCCCAGCGTTTGTGGGCTGGTTTGCATTCACCCATGCGAGACAAGGTGCCGTCGCGGCAGGCTTGATGAACCGATTGCCATTCGTATGCTTAAGCGATACGCTTTTGAGCACGACAATGGACTATGGAAACAAAACAGTAAAAAAGCATTACCTACGGGTAAGAAGGTTGCCGTGGTCGGTTCCGGCCCGGCGGGTCTTACCGCCGCATATTATCTGGCAAAACTGGGCCATTCGGTCACGGCATTTGAAGCCTTGCCTGAACCGGGCGGGATGACACGTGTAGCCATACCGGATTATCGTTTACCCAAGGATATACTTAGCGCCGAAATCGAAGAGATTACACAAGCTGGTGTGGAAATAAGAACCAATACCAGAATCGATTCGCTGGAGCAATTAACCAATGAGGGATATGATGCAATATTTCTGGCAATAGGGGCACAAGAGGCTTCCAGACTGGGTGTTCCGGGCGATGATAGTGCCCGGGTAATAAGCTGCCTAGACTTCTTAAAAGATATAAACCTAGGTAACAAGGTTCAAATAGGTGACAAAGTAGCTGTAATCGGCGGCGGTAACACCGCCATGGACTCCGCTAGGACTGCGCTCAGGCTCGGTGCTAAAGAGGTCGTTATGTTCTATCGCCGCACTAGGGCCGAAATGCCGGCCAACCCCGAGGAAATAGAGGATGCACTGGCTGAGGGAATACAGATTAACTACCTAATGGCACCTACAGAGATCATTACCAATATTGGCAGTGTAAGCCTTGAATGCACTTATATGAAGCTGGGTGCACTAGATGCTAGCGGACGCCGCCGCCCAGTACCGATTAAAGACAGTAAGTGGACTGCGGATTTTGATACGATTATCGCCGCTATCGGCCAAAGGCCTGAAAATCCTGGTAAGTATGACATAGCCACTGGCCGGGGCGATGTAATCACAGTTAATGCGGACACTATGGCTACGTCGCTGGTTGGCGTATATGCCGGCGGCGATGTGGTGAGCGGTCCGGCTTCTGTTATTGAAGCCATCGCCCACGGTAGAAAAGCTGCTACAGCCATTGATAACTTTCTTGGGGGTAAGGGAGAAATTGACGAATCACTGGCACCGCTTGAGAATACGGTAGCTGTATCCGATGACCCTGAAAAGAAGCCACAGCTAGAGATGCCAACTATACCGGTAGAGCAACGGATATCCTCTTTTGAGCAAGTTGAGCTTGGTTATCCTGAAAAGATTGCTATGGAAGAGGCATCACGCTGCTTTAGATGTGACCTCGATTGCGAAATCAAAAAGGATTCATCGGAGGAAATAGCTGCGTAACCTTATCTTACGCCTATAAATTTGAGGAAAATATTTATGCGCAAAAAGATTTATATAATAGTGGGCTTCCTAGTATTGATAATTGCACTAGGTGTCTATTCTGGTCAGGAAGGATCGATGTTCGGGCAATCCAGTGATATGTTGGTGCGCGCCATCGTATATGGTGTTCTCATTGGAGGTATAAGGGCGGTTATCAGGCCTAAACAGGCAATTGTGGATGGCAAAGTAATCCGTCATGATGCGGCATCCTTTATTCAGCATTGGGGAACCGCAATCGGAATTTTTGTACTTATTATCTCCGGGGCACTCATCGGTTTTTTCTTTCTGGAGTCCATTGCACTACGTAGTCCGATACCGGCTGAGGTAGATCCGGAAACGTGGGTTGACCCTAAAACAGCCTGGATGACAAATGTACATTTTATTGGTGTGGCCATTACTCTTTTCTGTGGTTTCTTCTTTGCAACGGATTACGTGCTGTCAAAGAACTTCAAAAAGCTGGTTCCCAACGTCAAAGAAATAATAGACGGCACTCTGCGCAAGTACTTACTGAGGAAACCCTATCATAATGAGGGCAAATACCTCGCATCCCAAAAAGCAGCCTTTTTGTCCTTTGCTGTTCTTGGCGCCGCCGTACTCATTACCGGCTTTATCAAAGTTGGTGTTTACATGGGCCATGTCGGTAGCGAGGGAACTCTAATAAAATGGACAACCTATATTCATGATATCTCCGGTTTTTTGTTTTTCTTGCTATTAATAGTACATGTGGGAGTCGTTGTCGTGCTACGCCACTGGCCGATGATGAAATCCTGGATGTCCGGTACAGTAGATGAAGATCTGGTAAAAGAGGAACATCCTATCTGGTATGAAGAGCTCAAGAAAGATGAAGATCTGAAGAAAGACGAGTCGTAGTAGACCGCGTTTGTCATCTGGTGGCTACCAGGTGGCGCACCAAATCGCGGTACTACTAGTATATATGGCGTTAACGAAACCTATAGTTAACCCTTTGATCATTGCTTTACTCCATGTCTAAAAAAGTTGGCCTTGATATTATGCACTGTATGAGAGGCTTAACAAATAGTTCAGTTTCTGCGTGTATGGCAGTGCCATTATCCAATCTCAATGGTATAATGCTGGCAAATGAGCAGATGGGGCAAGACGCTTTGGGGTCAACTTGACAGGCAGGCCCCTTTTCCGGCACAGATCAATCATCTGGTCTGGTATAGCCAGTACCCGGGCCGGTAATGGTATCATTCTGTAGCATCACTGTATATAGGAGGCAGGTATGATAATCGATGTTGAGAATCATATGCATTTGCCAGATACAGAAAAAAAACAAAAGTTCGATTCCGGGAAAATTACCGAGAGGTACTGGGGTGCTGATGACAAAGTGCACATTCGTCTCTCTGATGCGGGTGCGAATATTGATAGGTATTTGCAGTTTATGGACGATTCCGGCATAGATATGGCCGTACTATCCTTCCAGAGCACTTATAGTTTAGATGCGGTGAAAAAATGGCATGACTATGCTGTTGAACTAGTCCAAAGGTATCCCAAACGCTTTGCTTGCCTTGCTTCTGTCCCACCTCTTGGTGGTAAAGAAGCGCTTAGAGAATTGGATAGAGCGGTGAATGAATGTGGCATGAAGGGAATCCATATATTTGCCTGCAGTCAGAACCATGAATTGGATTCCAAGCAAATGTGGCCATTTTATGAAAAAGTGTCGGAACTGGATATACCAGTGGATGTGCATATTGAAGCTGCGCCTGAAGGATTCGACAGCTTAGATGCCCCATATGCACTTTATTATGTAGCGGCAAGAGAATTGCACATGACTGCTGCTGTTTTGCGCGTATGCTTTGGGGGTGTGTTGGAGGACTTTCCTGACCTGAAGCTGATAATGAACCACTTCGGCGGTGGCGTCTCATCCATACTAGACCGCTTTGACGTATACACAAAAAGCGCTGATGAACCAGGTGGTTTCGGTTTCTATTCCGACAAACCGTTAATAAGCAAGCCATACAAGGAGTATTTCAATAAGCTCTATTTTAATATGGCTGGCCGCGAAGTAGGCATGGCTGCGGTTAAATGCGCGCTAACTAACATAAGCTCGAAAAAACTGTTGTTCGGTACCGATTGGCCTCTTAACTATGATTATCATCCTGAAGAAGCAAGAAGATATATTGCCGAAATTCGCAAATTAGATCTGCCCCAGGATGACATAGATGCGATGCTGGGAGGAAATGCCGCCGCGTTGTTTGGACTCTAGCTGGCCAAAGTAGTATTATATAGTACTTCATTTAACTTTTAACGTATCAGTCTACTATACTGCACGACAAACATATGAGGGGTTTAAAATGATAACGGTTAAAGACAAGGTGGTTATCGTTACCGGTGCCGGTCAGGGTATAGGCAGAGCGTTTGCTAAGGAGCTGGCTAACGACGGTGCCAAGGTGGTGATAGCCGAAATTAACGAGGAAAAAGGAAAGCAGGTAGCGGGTGATATAAGAAATAGTGGTGGTGATGCCATATTCGTTGCGACGGATGTAGTTAGATATGAGACGGTGCAGCAAATGGTAGCTATCACCGTAGAAACCTACCTCAGAATAGATGCGTTGATCAATAACGCGGCTTTTTTCTATAAGATAGTCAGGAAGCCGTTCACCAAGCTAACAGAAGACGAATGGGATGAGGTGATGGCGATAAATGTGAAGGGGATATGGAACTGCTCTCGTGCCGTGGCCCCTCAGATGATCAAGCAAGGTAAGGGCAAGATTGTTAACATGGCCTCTGGAACGGCTTTCAAGGGCAATGCTTATTTTTTGCATTACGTGTCTTCCAAGGGTGCCGTTGTTTCGATGACACGCGCCCTGGCCCGCGAGCTGGCAGAAATGGGAGGCAATGGCATAACCGTTAATGGTATTGCTCCCGGGTCCACCGAAACAGAGATGCGCGACAAGTTGGATGATATTCTGCAAAAATTGTCTGGTGATAAGAAAAAGGAAGGCCCAGTGGCCACTCAGATACTCAAACGTCGTGAAACGGTGCATGACCTGGTGGGGCCGATGCTTTTTCTGGTTTCTGACGCCAGCGATTTTATGACCGGAACGGTGCTGGCGGTGGATGGTGGCGCATCCAACCATTAAACAACAAATGACTCGCATTTGCTCGAGATTTAATAAGGAGATTTGATTGCAATGCCGGAAATACTGTATGGATACGCCGGGAGCATACTGCACGTCGACCTGAATGATAATAGCATCATGATAGAGAAGCCAGATGAGACAATGCTGCGCCAGAATCTGGGTGGCACTGGTATCGGGGCGAAGTATCTATATGAGAGTTTGTCTCAAAAAATCGAGTGGGATGACCCGCAAAACGTGCTAGTTTTTGCCACAGGTCCTCTCGGCGGCACCACGGTACCCGGTTCGGGTACCTTTTCGGTTGTAACCAAAGGGGCTCTTACCAACGGTGCCACCTCCAGCCAGGCAAACGGCTTTTTCGGAGCCTATATAAAGTTTTCCGGATTCGATGCAATCGTCATCAAGGGCGTATCATCCAAGTGGGTGTATCTATATATGCACGATGGTATTGCTGAGCTGATCGATGCGCAGGAACTTCTGGGTAAAGATACGTGGGAGACCGAAGATGCGATAAAAGGAAAATTGGGGCTGACCGAACGGCAGGCCAGTGTCTTTGGCATTGGGCCGGCTGGAGAGAACATGGTTCGGTTTGCCTGCATTGTGGGTGACAGGGGCCATGTAATGGCTCATAACGGGGCCGGCGCGGTCATGGGATCTAAAAAACTCAAGGCGATCGTAGCGGCCAGGGGCAGCAAGAAGGTGTCCGTACAAGATCCCAAAATGGTATCCGCCATAAATAAAACCGTTATCAAAGAAGCTAGGGTTGTGTCGAATTGCTACGAATGGGGTACATCACAGATATACGGCGGGCACATGAGGCTTGGTATGTTGGCCATAAAAAACCTGACGACGGGATCGTTTCCTGAATACACCAAGTTTATGGGGCAGAACTATCGACCTACGCTGGAGATGAAATGGACCCCCTGCTGGGCCTGCCAGGCCCGCCACTGCCACATCGTCAAGGTGCTTGATGGTCCGTACGCTGGTTATGTAGGAGAGGAACCAGAATATGAAGGTTTCGCTTCATGGGGTTCCATGATCAATCAAACCGATGTGGGTGCTGCCATAATGCTTAGCAACACAGTTGACCGTTTGGGAATGGACACCAACGAGAGCGGCTGGCTTGTAGCCATGCTTATGGAGTGCTACGAAAAAGGCGTAATCGGTAATAAGGAAACCGGCGGTATCGACCTTACTTGGGGCAATGCGGAGGCAGTAAAAAAGCTGCTGCACATGATCGCCAAGCGTGAGAATTTTGGTGACGTGTTGGCTGAAGGAGTAATGCGGGCAGCGAAAGCTATTGGAGGAGAAGCACCGAACATCGGGGTCTATCTAGACAAAGGGCATACGCCGCGCAGCATAGACCACCGTGGCCATTGGGCAGAGACGTTCGATACGGCCACATCTAATACAGGTACTGTTGAAACAGGCGCCTTCCGGCTTGCCGATTCATCATCGCCGCAGGCGGTGTCGGAGGCAACTGCCAAAATTAAATGGGGGCGGTTTTTCAAAGACTCATTGGGTATATGTATTCAGTCTACCGGTACTTACTTTGTCAATGCTGAGGACGAGGATGCGGCCTTGAATCGGCTGGTTGATCTGCTTAATGCGGTTACAGGCTGGGACTACTCGCTGGCTGAAGTAAGGTTGATGGGGCTAAGAACGGCCAATCTGCTGCGCGCTTTTGATTTAAAACAGGGTATAAGTTCTATTGCTGAGTATCCATCACCGAGATATGGCTCGGCTCCGTCAGGAGAGACAGCAGCGACGGGCAGTGTCATGGATCACTGGGAACTGATGATTCAGAATTACTATAAGCACATGGGATGGGATACAAACGGTGTTCCCCTACCCGAAACTCTGAACAGGCTTGGTTTGGGACATATAGTTATTGATCTATAATGGTTGAGTGGTGGCAAAAACTGCTCTTAACACCGATTATCGATTGAAGTTTGGTAAGTGAAAATTGTAGGAGATGAAAACATGTCCGTTTATGGTGGAGATTTGCTGTTAGATTTGTTTAAAGCTCATGGTATTGATCGCATATTCTGCTCCCCGGGAACGGAATGGGCGCCGGTATGGGAGAGCTTGCTGCAGCGCTATGGCCGCGGAGACAGGGGTATCGAGTATATCAACTGCCGCCATGAGATATTGGCGGTTGCGGCAGCATTAGGCTACGCTAATAATTCGCAAAAACTAAGCGCGGTATTATTGCATGCCAACGTCGGCCCGCTTCATGGCGCAATGGCTATGCGGGCAGCACTACTGGTACGTGCTCCTGTAATTATCTGTAGTGCATACTCTTCCGACTACGGCGACTACGAGGGCAATGAGGGCCACGAATCACATTGGATTAGCCGTTTATCCGATATTGGGGGTCCGAGCCAATTGGTAAAACCGTATGTAAAATGGAGCAATACCGTTACATCGAAGAAGGCACTGGCAGACTCGATCAACAGGGGGTGCCAGATTGCGCAAACCGCTCCATGCG
>Ga0187833_10001471_pt1 | contig 26880 bp, 31 predicted proteins | sample ETNtaG_37_FD_167968 | JGI IMG/M metagenome (GOLD analysis project Ga0187833, IMG submission 167968) | Marine microbial and viral communities from oxygen minimum zone, Eastern Pacific Ocean - ETNP2014_SV_400_PacBio MetaG (Illumina Assembly) | ecosystem: Environmental > Aquatic > Marine > Hypoxic...
GAATTCTTTAAATACATCTAGGAATTACAATAATTATGTCCTCAAAAAAGAAAGTAAGTATAATTGATCTGCATCTTCTTCAGCTGGATTCTCGTCTTGCAGAAATAAATGGTTTAGTTGCTCCTGTTTTTACAAGAACAAGCAACAGAGAATTTATACTAGATGATGAAAAAATGAAACTTATTTTACTAATTGATAACTGGAGGAAGCAAAATCGCGAGATTCTGTCATCTTCAGTTGGTGATTCTGAAATAAGAGTTGAAGATTTTCTCAATGGTGTTTCTGAGGTTGTAAATAATTTACCTTCAATGGACAGTAAAACTCATAGGCAGATAGTAGCTCTCAACAAGCAGTGTAACCGAAGAAAAGGCAAAAGAAAAAGCAAAAGAAAAGACAAAAACAGATAATTCTTTAATTTCTGTCTTTTTCCTTAGATATTTTTATCGCTCCTAGTTTAGTCTTTTCTCCTCTCTCAAGTTTTAATGTAAAATATATTGTTTGTTCACCCTCAGCAAGAACAATTTCGTCACCAATTTTTTGTAGTTCTTTATTTATCTTATCAACTCTTTTTTGTGCAACTTTTAATTCTTCTTGAGTGCGCCCTTGTTTTTTTTCAAGATTTTTTATATGTCCTGTAAGAGCTTCAATATATTCCTGTATTGTAGAATTGTAAGTTATCCTCAGCCTCTTCCACATATCCTTGATATTTTCTTCCAGTTCCTTATCTTCCTTACTCATGTCTTGAATTTGTTGTCTCTCCTATATATTTCTGTCTTCATGAAAGGTATTTATTCTGTTAAACCTAAAGAAAAATATGGCACGCAAATTTGAAGAATGGACCCAAGCATACTTGTGGTTGCAGGAATTTTTTGACTACCATCAGAGAAACCTTAATCTGGTTAACAAATATCCAGGAGAGAGCACTGAGGATGCAATAGCATATTCTCTTCGTGACCTTTTGGATCTTGTAGAAGAGTGCTCGAAAGTTCTCTTCCCTGCTGGTCCTCAAGTTGACACTGGAAGAGTCCTTCAGAAGTTCAAAGGAGTTCAGAACAACTTCAAGGGACTCCAAAAGAAGCAGCATATGCCTGCTGAGGAAAGGCGCCAACTTGAACAATTCAGGAGAAATTGATGAATCTCAGTGAAGTTGAATTCAGGCAGCCTTCTATCGAAGACGCTGAAATTTGTATGGAATACATAAATTGCCTCATTGATGAGGATGCTTACATAGCCCATCTTGAAAAATTTACACTCGAAGAAGAGCAGAAATTTCTTTCCTACGTTCAGGAAATGCGTGAAACTGACAGAGGAGTGACCCTTGTCGCCCTGCACGACGGTAAAATTATCGGTATCTGTGGAATCAACAGAGACTTTATGAAGAAAAGTGCTATGGACCACGTAGCCATTATGGACATAAGTGTTTCAGTTAATTGGCGCGGTAGCGGCTTAGCAAAATTACTCTTTGAAAAGACTCTTGACTCGGCAAAAGACTTGGGTCTGGAACTTGTAGAACTTTACTGCGACTCCAATAATGAAGGGGCTTTGAAATTCTACGAAAAACTTGGATTTTCAAGAGTTGCTTCCCGCAAGAAACACTCGAAAAGAGATGGAGTATATTCTGATATTATCATCCTTGAAATGTGGCTCCCAAAGTCTTAAAAAGTTCTCTACAATAGTCAGTTTATGAAAAAATTAGTTCTTATTATGGTATTTCCACTTCTAATTTCAGGCTGTCTGGCCGGTTCGAGTGCTGAGGAAAATCTCTATCAGGGTGTCAGTGAAATCGTTATTCCAAATGTAGGGGGTAATTTACTTGAAAATCCTCAAAGTCTTTGCGTTAAACTCTGCCAGGATTCCAAATCTGCAGGTCAGGATTTAAGTGTAGGTCCCTGTCTCTCAAACAGCATAGTTGAAGGCTGGGTATGTGATTCCGGTCACGATCCGCGTGAAGAAGTTGACAGAGATCAGTCTAATCAATGTGAGTCTTACATAAATGGAGAGGCGACACACTTTGTTGAAGTTTCTGTTGAAGACTGCCACATCATCGCCTCCAGATAAAAGTTTAATAAGAGTCCTTTCTTATTTGTCTTGAGGTTGGGATGAAGTCGCTTCTTATAGGTGGTGGTGCTCGCGAGCACGCCATAGCAAAAAGGATGGTCGAAGGTTCCGAGCTTTATGCTTTTGTCTCCTTAGACAATCCGGGAATTTCTTCCCTCGCTTCTGAAATAAAAGTAGGCAATATTCTTGATGCTAATGAAGCAATCCTCTTTGCCAGACACGTCATCCCTGATTACATATTCATTGGTCCGGGGACTGTTATCGCCGCCGGCGTTGGTGATGCTCTTTCAGAAGCCGGTTTCCAGGTAGTGGCTCCAAGCAGAGCCGGAGCAAGGCTGGAGTGGGACTCTGCCTTCTTCAGATTTTTTATTCAGGATCATGCTTCTGAAGCCTCCCTGAAATTTGCTGCATGTGAAAGCCGTCACGAAATCAATAATGCATTCAGAGATATTGGAACTTCTCTTTCTGTCAGCACTTCCGAAAGTCCAGAAAATCACTTTGAAACCCCCTACCTTGCCAGGGAATACGCTTACAGATCGATTGGGGACAAGTCTTCCGGTTCTACCTCAGTTGTTCTCCAGGAAAAAGCAGAAGGGGAAAAATTTACTTTACAGGTTTTCACTGACGGTGAAACACTCTCTCCAATGCCTCTTGTAAAGAGTTACAAAATCTCAGAAAATGACAAAATCCACTTAAGTGAAGATGTAGGAACTTATTCTGAGTCAAACCACCTTCTGCCATATATCAGCACTGAGGATGCAGAAAATTCTTTGTCAATTCTCCGAAAACTTCTAAGAGCTTTGAAATCAGAACACAATTCAGTCTATAAGGGGGTTCTCTGCGCTCGCTTTGTGATGACTGCAGGGGGTCCAAAACTTCTTGATATTTCTGCCGGTTTTGGAGATCCTGAAGCACTCAATGTCTTATCTCTTCTAAAGACAGATTTTTCTCACTTGTGTATGTCCATTCTCGAGGGGAAATTATGGCCAAGCATAGAATTCAAAAAGAAGGCATCTGTTTGCAAATATTTAGTTCCTGTTGGCTATCCGGAAAAACCGAAGATTGGTGTCTCTCTTAGTGTTGACGAGGATAAAATATCTAAGGCAGGCGCCGAGCTGTACTACAATAGTGTCAATATCAAGAACGGGAAATTATACACCTCTGAAGGTAGGTCACTCGCGATTCTTGCTTTAGAAGACTCTCACGAGGATTCGGAAGATTTAGTTGAGTCCGCTATTTCTGCAGTAAAGTCCGAAAACATATTCTATAGAAAGGATATAGGGACTATAGGACTTGCTCAGAAAGCTATGAAAAAAATGGAGGAAATTCAAAATGCCTGATGTAATCGGCTTCGGAAATCTGAATACGGATATTCTGTATAGGGTTGATTCTGCATCATACGGTCGAGAGGCTTGTATACTTGAACAAAGAGAAGAGGCAGGCGGTTCAGCCGCAAATACTCTTGTCGGACTTTCAAGATTAGGTTTCAAAACAGCCGCTTTGGGTGTTGTAGGTTCTGATTCTGCAGGAAAGGATATTATGGAAATTCTCAAAAAAGAGTCTGTCAAAATATCAGGAGTTTCAAAGAAAAAAGGGCAGACTTCTAAAATACTTGCTATAATTGATAAATCTGGTGCCTCAACTTTTTACAGAGATTCTGGCGTGGCAAAAGAGCTCGAGCTAAGTGACATAAATACTGAGCAAATTAAGAAGGCAAAATATTTTCATATGTCTTCCTTTGTTGATTCCAGTAAACTGGACCTTCAAAAGGCTCTTGTCAAGAAACTGGGAAAAACAAAACTAAGTTTTTCTCCTGGCAAGGTAATGTCCCATTTCGGTTACAGTGAATTAATTCCAATACTCAAAAAGACGGACATCCTTCTCATAAATGAGGAGGAAATAAAATATCTCATGGACGAGTCCTACGAAGGCGCGTGTAGCCGGCTCTTCAAGCTGGGAGTCAAAAGAATTGCTGTAACTCGTGGCAAGGAAGGTTCCTATGTCGCATCAAGGAAAGAGTCATATAATATCCCAACATATCCTGCAAATGTGGTGGACAGCACAGGTTCAGGTGATGCCTACGCCGCAGGATTCCTTGCCGGAATCCTTGCTGGACGGACTTTGTCTGAGTCTGGAAAAATGGGAAGCAAAGTTGCATCCTTATGTATCCAGCACATGGGTGCAAGAGAAGGTCTTCCAACAATGGAGAAGCTGCTCGCAAAAAGCGTGCAAGAGGCAATCGAATGAAGCACATAACACTATTAGTCGGCTCGGAAACAGATATGCATATAGCCGAGTCTGTAAAAAAAGTTCTGGATGTCTACGAAGTTCCCTATCTTTGTGAAGTCTCTTCTGCACACAAAAATCCTGACAGAGTTCGAGAAATAGTGCTGGATTCCGCATCAGATGTTTTTATTTGCGTGGCCAGTCTTTCTGCTGCACTTCCAGGATTTGTTGCAAGCATAACCGCGAAACCAGTTATCGGAGTTCCAGTAGATGCAAAACTCGGAGGTCTGGACAGCCTTCTTTCGACAGTACAGATGCCTGCCGGAGTTCCAGTTGCGGCTGTCGGCGTTGATAATGGAAAAAATGCCGCCTATCTTGCTCTGAGGGTGCTTGGAATAAAATATCCTGAAGCTCTTGTCAAAAGCGGAGCTGCTATGCCTGCTTCTACAGAGTCACCTTCGAGCTTTGCATTTTTCGACCTTCCTGGTTCATCGTCAGATGAAGCCCCTGTGGCAGAGACAAGCGAAGCTACAGAGTCTGCAGAAGATGAGAAGCCAAAAGAGCGACCTTCTGGTGATTGGCTTTAAACGATTGAATGCAGATGGGCCTGTGGTCAGACGCGCAAGCGCGTAATCCCCTACCCAAAGAATACTTGTGGGCCTGTGGTCTAGCTCGGTATGACGTTACCTTCACATGGTAAAGGTCGCCGGTTCAAATCCGGTCGGGCCCACTACACTCCCCTCTTCAGCCATTTCACTCCGTTCTGATATAATAATGTCTTACTAAAGATCAGTTAAATAATGCAAGGGAGATTATGAAAAAAGTATATTTTCTCCATAATTCAAGGCTTAAAAAGATAAGTATAATACTTCCCAAATAAGCTTTGTCAGAACTAAACTATAATAGCATCGAGACAAGCAAGCACCCCACTAGATTTAAATAAGCAAACATTCATCAAAATGTTATCCCCCTGTAGCTCAATGGCAGAGCGTCCGGCTGTAGAACGTCATCAGTATGTGCTGATACCGGAAGGTTGCAGGTTCAAATCCAGCCGGGGGGACTTTTTTTCAAAATTCAATTTGAAAAACTATTATAGCTATAAAGTTCCTTAATATTATACGATGTTTAAGAAAAAGTATGGGAAATTTGGTAAAATCCTCATAGTCCTTATTGTAATCATAGGCGCACTCTTCTTTGCTGACAGACTCCTTGGTCTGGGCATAATGGAGAGTTTTGGTGGTATTTCCTTCGGCGGAGGTGGAGGTTCTGCTGTTAGTGGCGGAAGCAGTGGCGGAGCAACTGGCGGCGGAGGGGGCGGCTCTGGAATAATTATCCTCCTGGTAGCTGTAGTGGCACTTATTTTCTTATTTCGTCGATTAGGCTTTGGCGGAGGACCTGGCAGAAGAAGACCTACTCCTCCTGCGCCTGCGGATGAAGAAGACGCTGGCGGGCGAAGAGAGGGGATAGACCCCGAAGGTCTGGTAGATTTGGCAGACCCTGTAGATAGTGATCCAGATATGCCGGATGAAAAGCGTGAAGAGCTTCAGCTCCACGTCGACGAAGACCTCGATGAAATAGAGGAGGCTGATGAGCTATCAGATTCCGAAAAAGAAGAAATTAATACTGAAGACATTTTAATTGACCTTTCTGAAAATTTTCTGGGTGTAAGGTCACAAGGGGGGCTAGGTTCCTGCGCTGCATTTGCTGCCTCTTGTATGGTGGAATACTACCACAATATTAATGGAAAGAGTGAGGTACTTTCTCCTCTCTTCCTTTACTATTTCGGGAGAGGGGTTGAAGCTAAAAATTCTGATGTGGGTAGCTTAACTCAAAATATTTTTTCATGCATTACAGATGAATCACGTGCTTCATATAAAGGAATTTGCACCGAGGCTTTGTGGAGCTACAAGGATCAAGAATCAGATGAGCCAAATAAGTTCACAGAGGATCCTACAGAGGGACCGGAAAATAGTGTTGACATAAAAGCAGATGCAATTCCAAGAGGCGCAGAGAAGTCATTAAAACTTTCCAGAACTGACACTTCAGAGTGGATATCTTGGCTGAAACAAGGAGACCCAATATACATAGCTATGGCTACTTATGGAAATTTCAACCATCGTACAAAATCTCTTTATACAAAAACTTCAGGTGATAAAGACGAAAGTCATGCAATGACGATTGTTGGTTACCACTCACACTATCCACACAAAGGTGGTGGAGTCAAGGCTTTCAAAATCAGGAATAGTTGGGGTAAGGGCTTTGGAGAAGGGGGTTATGTGTGGATTACTGAAGAGCTTCTTCTGAAGCTTCTTGTTGAGCCACCTGTTATACTTTCAGGCTTACTACCCCATGGTTATATTCCACCTGTTTTCGATCCTTTTGAGGGGAAGACTAGGGACTACACAGAGAAGGAAGATATACCTCCTATGTGGAAAGATTTTTCGGACGCCCTTTCAGAAGGGGAATGGAAGGAGATGAACGCTACTGAAATCACAAAAAATTATCAGCGTTGGCGTCGAACTGCAATGGGGCTACTTCATATTGATAGCCTTGAAAATATGGGTTCTGACGATATTGCAGAGTATTTTGATACTGCAAAGCACAACTTTGGGGAATATTCAGAAAAGTATTCTTACGGAAAATCCTACATCAAAGAAGTTATGAGGATAAAAGCTCTTGCAGCAGAATTTCTAAATAAATGGATTGAGATGAAAGGAGACCCTTTTGAGGAAGAATAAAAGCGAACTTTAGCTACTTCTTCTTAAAAACACCAATTTTTCTTACTGGCCTGAAATCTGATATTTGTTTCTCAAGCTTCTCTCTAAGCTCTCTGTTCAAATTATAACCATTTCCTGAAATCTCGACTCCTTCAATGATTTCATAACTTGCTCCGAATTGAGTTTGTAAATGACCTTTAATCTGTTCAAACAATGCAGAAGTGTTATCTCTGGTTTTTCCACTCCTGAACAATACTGCCCAATTCTGTCCATCAATAGTTTCTCTGACTTGGTTCAAGGTTATTCCTCCCCTTTCCCACATTATTGTAATGTATGGAAGAACTGTATAGAATCCGTACTGGGCGCTCTGTGATGCATCTTTGCATAAATCTCGTATGAAATATGAGCTTGCCAGCCATTTATAGTGATGCTCTTCATCATTACTTATCGGAACTATCATCCATTCTCTACGTTTGTTTCTAAACGTAGTGTTAATGAGAGCCTGAAATGGTCTAGTATATCCTTTGTATATATCTGAGTCTTTGTAATCTGCCATAACTCACATAATTTTGGTTGATATAAATATGTTGCTTCCACAATGCTTTTATAGTTAAAAATACTCGTAGCGGAGATATCATGCCCATAAAATTACTACTCGGTGTATATGGAATCTACGTTCTAGTGAAACTGGCCGTACTTGCAGTTCTTGGAACCGTTCTAGTCAAGAAATACAAGAAATTTTTCAATCGTGTAATTCCGCAGAGATTCAGAAAGAACTAGAATTCAAAAATATAGATCGTCGTCTTCTGTCTTAGAGATGAAAGCAAAGGCTTCTTCGATCCCATCTTCTCCCAATGATTCTATATTCTCAGAAGAGTTTATCCACTCTTCCCCCTCAAGTGCAAGTGTCTCAACAAGTTTTTCGTTTACTGTTTTTTCTCCATATGCAAGTTCAATTGCATAAATAATATCAGAAAAACACCAACTATCTCTTGTCCTCTGAATCGCCTTTGCAACTCTCTGCATCAGTTCAATTCGTCGCCATCGCTTTTCTGGAAATCTTGCAGAATAAGAGAATGCCTCTGCCTTTGCGTCGAGCAAGTGTTGTTCCATCAGACTTCTATTGTCAGCTTCACTGAGCTCTGGTAGTCCTCTATTGTGCCAAGAAGGTCCTCTCCCTTGCTCTGAAGTTTTTCAAGTTTCTCCTCTTTCATGCCTATTAGACGTTCAAGAACCTCATCTGGCTTTGCGATATACAACATTGGTCGTGTCTCTATAGTTTCTATCAGCCCAAAATATCCAAGTTCCTGCATAGTTCTGTGGACGTGCTTCATCTGTATGTTTGTATTCTTACTGACTTCCCTAGCAGTTGCCTTTCCAAGAATCATCACAGCAGCTGTTCCTTGTGCTTGATAATCTGTAAGCCCAAATTGCTTCAGATATACATAAAGTTCCTCTATCGCCCTTATTTGTATCGCCATGATGGAAACTTCGTGGTTTAAGTTATAAATTTGATTTAACTTGGAAAGTTAATCAATTTCCACTTTTCTGAGAACATCTGCGTCAGTTGTAATAATTTCAGTTTCCTCTGGAGATGCTTCAATCTTTATATTGTAATGACTGTCTCCCAACATCAAGACTCCCTCTCCTGGTTTCGCTGTCAGAAGTATTTGTTTTTCTCTTGTATTCAGTCCAAAGAAGGGTTGGCTGTATTTCATATCACTTGCCTCGTGACCAAAAATATATTTGAAACTAGTGTTCGCCAGGACGGCTTCTCCTGCCTCACTATTCGTAAGGTCTCTTACCTGTTGTGTAATGAGGATGAGGGACATATTCCACTTCCTCGATGTCTTAACCATTTTGAAAATGTGGTCAACTACTGCTGGTTCTCTAAGGAGTTTCCAGACCTCATCAACTACGACGAAGCTTCTTTCCCTGTCTCTTCTCATTTCATAGTTCAGATATTCCAGTATCATATGCAATATTAAGGGCTGGACGTGCTCAGACATTTCAGATATATCAAATACGACTAATTGATTTTCAAATTCCATCTGAGTTCTTGAGTTAAGATAAGAAAAAAGTCCGTCCTCTTCAATGAACATATCCATCTTGCACATAATGGATAAAATCTCATCTTTCTGTTTCTGTGTTTCTGCTTTTCCCATTTCTTCTGAAAGTGCCTCATAGAGGTCAGATAAAATCGGCGGAGAATTTTGCCAACTTTCTTTGACTTCTTTTTCAATCCCCTTCATTTTGTAGGCGGACAATATTGCCCTCTCAAGTCTGGATTTCTGATAGCTTGACATATCTCCAAAAAGAACGGCGAAGGAGCTCATAAGAGATTCCCGCTTTTCACTATAATCCTGTCCCATAAAGTCAAGAAGATTAATACAGGTCTTTGAATCCCTTGAAATTTTCACAACTTTCCCTCCTAGTGCCGAGGCGAGGGCTGCGTACTCTCCTTCAGGATCTATTATTCTTACCTTTGCACCGTTCCACATAACTCTTGTTGCGAGCAGTTTCGCCGCGAAGGATTTTCCGCTTCCAGAAGATCCGACAACTATTCCATTCGGGTTCCTGAATCTGAAGATGTCCTGTATTATAGGTATGTTGTTCTTTTCATTGACTCCAAGGAAAACACCTCCGTCTTCGAGTTCAAGATAACTTGTGGTGAATGGAAAGAGTGCACTCAGAGCAGAAGTCGTCAGGGCTCTCTTTACACTAAGTCTGTTTCTAGCAAAGGGGAGAACGCTTTCAATACCTTCTCTCATTCTATATCCTGGTCTCCTCGGAATAATTTTTACTGAGCTCATTATGGACTCGACTTTTTTTGTTTGCCTTTCCAGTTCGCTGTCATCATAAGCCTTTACATTTACATAGAGTGATGTGTCAAAAAGTCTCTCTTCTCCGAATTCAACTCTTTTTAGGGTTGAATTAGCGTCAGCTATTTTGTTTGTCAGAGTGGCACTACTACTTCCTGTTTTCTTAAGGCTGAAATTATCTGCATCCATCTTTTTTATGGCATTGTCCAGATAAACTCTACTGTCCTCATTTGTCATTGGATGGATATGCAGGCTTATGTCAAACTCTCCCTTTGCTGTAATAATTCTGTCAAGAAAACCTTCCTGAATTCTTCCGGGCCAGCCAGCTGCCATCACTATTCGATTGTACCTGTCATTTATGTTTATTTTATCTTGTCCAATAGAAACTGAGCTGGGTTTCAGAATTTCCCGTACTCCCTTTTCCCCACTCTGCTTTCTTTTCAGATTAAACATTTTCCTTCCTTCCTTCGAACTTTCCAAGTACTGTAATCGGAGAGATGTAGCCCCAATCTTCTTCAATATGGCCTTCAAGAAAACTGGCCAGAAGTGGTGCTAGTTCTCCTGAGTTTAGTCTTCTTGCTTTTATCCCACAGCCGGATAGTCCGTCTATACAAAGAGAAACTCTTGAATCAATTTCACTTTGACCCCTTCGCGTCTTTCCTGCCGGAACTATAACATAAAAGAGGCGGTTTTTCACATTCCTCTCTTTAATAGTCTTCTCAAAATACTTACAGAAATGTTCGAAGAGTTTTCCTGCTTTCTTTCCTTTTGACTTATTGGCCCGCTCTTTTACTGATTTCAAATATGGTTCGATATCTAACTTCACAGTCCTCACAAGTATCTGTATAGGGAAATTCAGAGAGTCAAGAAACCTTCTGTAGCGTCCTATTATTGCCTCCTTATCTTCTTCAGAACGCATAGTGAAGTTTATCGGACTTGCCTGTACTATCGCGAGAACTGTCCCGTTATCCATAAGAACTGCCCCGTTTTTTATTTCACTGACTCCAATGAGCTTCGCCATTTCAGCATCAAGGTAGCCGAAGCGCTTTGGCCTGCGGTGATACCTAGCGATACTATAGAGGTGTTCATCAGCATTCCTTGATTTTACTTTGGCGAAGCCCAGTATAAGTCCTAAAATAAGTGAAATAGCAGAGAGAGATATTCTTACAGTCTCTATCAGTGGCAGTTTCCAGAAGAAGATTGCTACAATTCCTCCGAGGAGGAGATAGATTACCTGTCTGAAAGTTAGTGCTCCTAATACTTTCTCTTCATAACGCATACTCTGTGGAACATCGTATCCGGATTTTATTTCAGTCATCGAATCACTCCTACCACAGTAAATCTTCTAAGAGATCCTATTGCATCCTTCACTGGGCTTACAAGGGATTTGAGAGTTCCAGTTATCACATAGTAATTTATTATAACAAAGGCTAGAAGAGAGACAAAAACAAAGTCAGCCGTTCCTGTAAGTGTCATAAGAAGAAGTGCGTCTACAATTGGCATCGCCAGAAAGAGAGTAAGTGTCGCAATTGCCTTGGCTCCCAGTGCTTCAAATTCTTCCCAACTTGAATTGTACATAACCCAAGCAAAGGGTAGAATCAAGATTCCAAATTCTGTTAAGAAGAGTCTCGTTTTTACGAAAATCTCTGCCATGCTTACAACAATTACTGTATAGAGTGTTGTAAAAAAGTCTGCACTGGCATTTACAGGATTCAGGAACTGTACTTTCTCTTTCCATATCAAATATTTTGCGCCCGCAAGTGACATTTCGTAAACTGAGGTGTATATGTAGTATGAAGCATAGAGGCCTGCAAGCATGAAAACAAGATTTTTCAATTGCCCCTTCATCGTTTCTCTTGCGACGGGACTTCCCATCCCCCCAACAACAAGAGGAAGTAGATTGTAGCTGAAAAGCACAAGGACAAATGCGGCAACTAAGAATCCTGTAACCTTCGCACTTTTTTTCTCATCAAGCTCTGGTTTCTTGGAGTAAACCTCCATAAAATTCTGATAGCTCTTCTCCCCTGGCTCTAAGAGAACTTTTTGTCTGAATGTGTCAATACCCTTGTCTATTCTTGCTTCGCTTTCATTTGCTATAATTATGGGAAGTTTTGTCTGTATATCTGTGTTCAGTTGATTTATTGATGTAGTTATGGGACTTAAGTCTATCAGGCCTATTGAACTTCCTCCTATATCTCCTACAGCTGTCGCTGAACCAGTCCCTAATACAAATACCAGAGCTGCCGCTACAAGAAAAATTCCCAGTTTTTTCATTTATACTAGATAATTTATTATTGGAACTGCAAGCAGTATTCCTGCATAGCCAAGTATTACTGCAAGCATCTGCTTCTTCACCTGTTCTCGCTCTGCAGGATTTCCAGATGCTGCTGACCATTGCATAAAATTGTATGCAAGTGCAACCGCCACTGCGGCTGTTGCTATTCCTTTTATAAGGGCATAAGCATTCCAAAATGGTTGCAGTATCTCATCAGGAACTTCTGTTGTGTTTGGTGGTATTATTGCATAGGCTGCGTTGCACAGTGCAAGAAGCCCTGCAAGAGATGTTCCTACTACTTTTCCTATTTTTATCACCAGCTTTTCCATAAGCTCACCTCTACACTTAAAGTGGCACAGAAATCTATTTAACACAAATCCCATATAGCTGCGGGTTATCAAGAAAGCTTTATAAGGCTCTTAACTTTATATCGCACATGAACAAACTATTGGTTGGGGGTGTCGTCGTTGTTATCGCGGCCGCTCTCGTCTATTACTTCATGTACATGCAGTAATTACTGGACTTTCTGAATTGATTTTTCTTAGCTTAGGCTTTAAGCTATTTTCGAGCTTCACAAAGAATAATAAGTTAGCATTCTACTTGTAGTTTATGCGTTCCAAAGCAGTATTCTATTCAGCACCAAAGGGTGAGCTCAGAGCTATAAAGGGCACAGGCCAGGACAATTTCGGACGTTGGAATGAGGGTTTTCTCGTTGTGGTGGGAGATGCTGGTGCAGATATTGGCTTTCAAAACAAAAATATAATTTATATCTCTGGTAATGCCAGAAAAAATTTCGGATGCGAAAATACCGGTAAAATAATTGTAGAGGGTTCAATTGAGTCTTTACACGAAAATGCATCTGGGACAATTATAGCTTCTGAAGTTTCAGATTCAAAAGGAAGAAACTGGCTCGAGTCTAATTGCAAGGAGGCAAAAAAAATAATCAGAAAAGTAAAAATAAAGCTCAGGAAGAAAGGTCTTGAAAAAGAACTTAAACACCAGAAACTGGAGTTAAATTGGGTTGATTTATGAAAACTAGAAAATCAGAAATCATTTTACAAAAAGCACAGAGATGGAATCTTTCTGGGGTTTCTTTCCTTCATACTGGGAAGCACAGAAAAGGCCTCAGAAGGTTGAAGAGGGCAGTAAAGCTTCTGGAGACTTTGAATTTCAAAGAAAAAGGGAAAGTTCAGGATGAATATCTTTCTATCTGTATCGTTCTTGGGGATTATTTCAGGGAAAAGTTTGACAAAAACCCATATGTCAGAGCAATGTCTTCAATTGGACCAGTTATACTAACTGATGGAAACATGATTAATGCAATAAAATATTATGAAAAAGCATGTTCTATTCGTCCAAAAGATATCACTACAAATTTGAAACTTATTGATGTGTTATTTGCCGCAAGACGTTATGAGGAAAGTATTCCTGTTCTTAAAGCATCACTATCTGTTGCAAAATCTGATCTGCCTCTCACAGCAGTTCTTCACTTGAAGCTTGCAATAGCCAAACTCCCCCAGTCCCCTGTAGATACGGGGTCAGTAAAAGAGCACCTGGACTTTGCAAGGAGGAACTTGGACCATGAAAATAAAACTCAAATGTCTCAACTTGGCATTTCTTATACAAAGCTCTGTGTATTCAGTATGAAAAATCCAAAACTCTTTAATGAATGCTATAAGCATGCAATGGAAGCTCTGGATGATGGTGTCCAGAATCAAGAAGTTGATGAAGTAGTTAGTCATCTTGTTTCTCTAAGCACACGCATAAAGGGTTTCAATCAATGAAGAGGAAATGCATAATTTGCGGATGCAGGAAGCACTGGCTCATAGGTTGTGTTGGACACAGCACCGGAACTTGCAATTGCGCGAAAAATAAAAAATAACTTTATAAAGAACTAAGCACAAGTTAGCTTATGGTAAGTTATCTTACAATGCTTTCAAGCCCGTCATACCTTCTCTTCTGGTTTGCATTAATCTGGGCAGTCGTATGGAAGGGGTTTGCTCTGTGGCACTCCGCAAGAAATCTGCAAAAGAAATGGTTCATTGTTTTACTTGTTGTTAATACACTTGGTGTGTTGGAAATAGCCTATCTATTTCTCTTCAGAAAGGATCGCTTCAAGAAGGATATACTTGGGCGAAAAATAAAGAAAAAGAAATGAGTTCTGAAACTGTTCTAAGTCTCAAAAAGAGAGCTAATCAATTACCTCCCTCAATCAGAGTTGGAAAATCAGGTCTTACTGAAGAAGTTATATCTGAAATAAAGGCGCGACTTGAAAATACTGAACTTATCAAGGTTAAATTTCTAAACACTGCAATTCAGGACAATAAAAATGACTTATTCAAAGAGCTTGCCGAGAGGACTGACTCTTCTCTCATAAATACTGTCGGATTTACTGCAACTATCTACAAAAAGAAATCTTCTAAATAATTCCAAGTCGGGATAGTGAAAGTCCTATCCATACAATAAGTGCCAAATACATTATTGCAACACCACGATTTATAGGGAAATTAAAAAAGTATTTAGCATAGTTTGAATACCAGTGCATTGTCTTTTTGTGTAACTTTCCCCTCGAAAAAGCCATCACAAAATATATGCTACTGTCTAAAACGAAGAGGTAGTACAGTATGGCTTCAAATCCCCAAATCATAGTCGCTCTAAAGAGTCTCGCTATATATAGTTTATGCGGGCTTCCTCTCGTTTAAGTTACCACAAGCCTTATATACCTCAGGGTACTCATAAATGGAGTCTGACGGTCATAGTAGAGGGGAAACACCCGTTCCCATTCCGAACACGGAAGTTAAGCTCTCTTACGATATGATGTGTACTGTGCAACTGCACGGGAAACTCATGAAGCTGTCAGGCACCATACTCATCCGTTCGCGGAGATCACCGATGTCAGGCCAAATATAAAACCACCCAACAGACTTACAATATCAGTCGGGAGTCTCGCAAAATGCCCTGATGGTGTAGTGGTTTAGCATACGACCCTGTCACGGTCGTGACCTGGGTTCAAATCCCAGTCAGGGCGCTTGGCCCACGCAACACCAAAAAAGGGCCTCATTGGGCCCGTAGCTCAGGCTGGGAGAGCGCCTGGCTTTTAACCAGGGTGTCGCGGGTTCAAATCCCGTCGGGCCCATAGCCCAATATAGTACAGAAGATTGCCTAAAAGGCAGAAGGATATTCATAAATGGTAGAAGAGAAAGAAACATTCGATGTGTCAGCGCATTCACTTGTTCCGAAACACGAAATACTTGAAGAAAAGGATGTCGAGGCTGTACTGACAAAGTATGGCGCAGAGCGAAGACAGCTTCCAAAGATTAACAAAAATGATCCGGCTATCAAACATATGAAGCCTTCAAAGGGTCAGGTCATCTGTATCACCAGAAAAAGTGAGACGGCTGGCAAAACACTTTATTATAGGGTTGTGATTTAAATGGAACGTCGCTCGCTTGTTAACAAATTTTTCGAAGAAAACGGACTTGTGGAGCACCATATATCTTCTTACAATTCATTTATTGAGAACGGACTTCAGAGTGTCATAGACGAAATCGGAGTCATAAATCCTGACATCGAGGGTTTCGAAGTCAGACTCGACGGAATCAGAGTTGGAAAGCCTTCCATCAAGGAAGCAACCGGTGCAGTCAGACAAATTTTCCCTAATGAGGCTCGCCTCAGAGATCTTACTTATGCATCTCCACTCATCCTAGAACTTACTCCAATTCAAAATGAAGTTGAGCAGCCAAAAATGGAAGTTCCAATTGGCTCTCTCCCGACAATGCTTCGCTCAAAAATTTGCAATCTCTATGGAATGGACAGAGACGAGCTTATAGGAGTTAATGAGGACCCAAATGATCCCGGAGGATATTTCGTTGTCAATGGAACAGAGAGAGTTCTTATACTTGTTGAAGACCTGGCTCCGAATCTGATGAATGTCAGCCACGTCAAACTCGGTCCAACAACTGAGAGTGCCCGTGTCTTCTCAGAAGGAGGCTGGTACAGAAGAAGAAACTCAGTCAGCAGAAAGAAAGACGGCGGTCTTATAATGGAGATGCCACCTTTCTCAAAACCAGTACCTTTCATAGCAGTTCTAAAAGCACTTGGAATGGAAAAGGATTCTGACATAGTAAAGGAAATTGCAAGTAACCCTTCTCTGGCTTCTGAGCTTTACGTCAGCTTTGAAGAAGCAGAAGAAGCAAAGAACAGAAATGATGCACTCGACCTTCTCGGAAAGAAGGTGGCCTTTGGTCAGGAAAAGGAAGCCAGAATGGAGAGGGCAGAAAGAGTTCTTGATACATTCCTTCTTCCTCATATTGGAACAATGCCTGAGGACAGAATTTACAAGGCTGTCTATCTCTGCAGAATGGCAAACAAAGTAATCAGACTCCATCTCAACATGGTCGATGTCGATGACAAGGATCACTATTCAAACAAGAGACTTGGACTTGCAGGAAGTCTTCTGGAAGACCTCTTTAGAGTTGCTTTCAGAGCACTTGTCAACAATACCACTTATTCACTTGAAAAAGCATACAAGAGGAATAGGAAACTCGCAATAAGAAATTCAATTCGCAGTAATTTCCTCACAGAAAGAATTCAGCACGCTGTAGCAACCGGAGCCTGGATTGGAAGCAGACAGGGAGTCTCACAGCACCTTGACAGAATGAATTTCATATCTTCAATTTCTCACAGAAGGCGTGTCAGGTCGCTTCTCAGCACCACACAGCCGCATTTCGAAGCCCGTGACTTGCACTCAACTCACTGGGGAAGACTGTGTCCGTCTGAAACTCCTGAAGGTTCAAACATAGGACTTGTTAAAAATCTGGCACTCACTACAAAACTTACAACTGAGTCAGATGATGCACTTATTGAAGAAACTCTGAGAAAGAGGGGAGTTAAGAGGTTAGAATAATGGAAAGGCCGACAGACGTATATCTGAATGGAAGAATTGTCGGCAACACAGACGACGCACTAAAACTTTCTGATGAGATGAGAAATCTAAGACGGCAGAGCGTTATAGCCTCTGATGTCAGCATTTCCTATATTGACACTGAAAATGAGCTTCATATAAACACGGACGAAGGTCGTGTTGTAAGACCGCTAATCAGAGTTGAAAAGGGTGTTCCCATTCTAACTGAAGACTATCTTAACAAGGTAAAAAATGATGAGATGTCTTGGGGAGACCTAGTCCGAAGAGGAATTATAGAATACCTTGACGCTTCTGAAGAGGAAAATACTTTCATAGCTCTCAATGACTCTGAACTTACTGAGGAGCACACTCACCTTGAAATTGACCCTGCAGCAATATTCGGAGTCTGCGGAAATTTTGTCCCCTTCCTGAACCACAACATGGCGACCCGTGTAACCCTCGGGGCAAACATGTCAAAACAAGGAACAGGACTTTACGCTTCAAACTATTCAATTCGAACTGATACACAGAAGCACCTTCTCAATTATCCTCAGATGCCGCTTGTTAGGTCCGTCCCAATGGACCTTGTAAACTACGACGAGAGAGCATCAGGACAAAACCTTGTCGTCGCCATCCTTTCACAGGGCGGTTACAATATGCAGGATGCAATCATACTGAATAAGGCTTCAATCGAGAGAGGAATTGGCAGAACAGTATCCTTCAGAACTTACAAAGCCTCGGAGCAGAGATATCCTGGAGGTCAGATTGATTCAATAGAAGTTCCTGATAAGGAAGTAAGAGGCTACCGTTCAGAGACTTGCTACAGACATCTCGGAGAAGACGGAATTGCCGAGACGGAATCTCTTATAGGTGAAGAGGACGTCATAATCGGAAAGACCTCACCTCCACGTTTCCTTGAAGTAATGGAGGAATTCGGAATCTCTGTCAAGAACAGGAGAGAAAGCTCTCTCGGAGCAAAGACAGGAGAGGGCGGAATAGCGGACACAATTCTTATTTCAGAAAACCTTGAGGGAGACAAACAGGTAAAAGTAAAACTCCGTGACCCACGAGTTCCTGAACTTGGAGACAAATTCTCCTCAAGACACGGTCAAAAGGGAGTTGTCGGACAGGTTCTTCCCCAAGAAGATTCACCTTTCACAGCTTCTGGAATTATTCCTGACCTAATAGTTAACCCCCACGCAATTCCTTCAAGAATGACTATCGGACAGCTTCTGGAGTCAATTGGAGGAAAGCTTGGCTCAATCGAAGGACGAAGAATTGATGCAAGCCCCTTCACTGGAGAGTCTGAAGACGATATGAGAGCCCAGCTTGAAAAGCACGGTTTCACAAACACAGGAAAGGAAGTCATGTACAATGGAGTTACTGGAGAAAAACTCGAGGCAGAAATTTTCGTCGGCGTCGTCTATTATCAGAAGCTTAAGCACATGGTCGTTGACAAGATAAGAGCCCGCTCAAGAGGGCCTGTTCAGATTCTTACTCGTCAGCCAACTGCAGGAAAGGCACGAGATGGTGGTCTGCGAGTCGGAGAAATGGAAAAGGATACCTTTGTAGCTCACGGAGCTTCATTATTGCTGAAGGAAAGACTTCTCGACGAGTCTGACAAGACAACTGTTCCAGTCTGCAATGGTTGTGGATTAGTTGCTGTCTACGACAGATTCCGAGATATGTACTTCTGCACAGTTTGCGGCGAAAACATTGAGGCAAAAATGGTTGAGATGTCATACGCATTCAAGCTTCTTCTTGATGAAATGAAGTCTCTCTGCATTTACCCAAGACTTTTGGTTGGTGATAAAGGATGAACAAATTCATAAAAAGCAAAATTGACAGCATAGAGTTCAGGATGCTCTCTCCTAAAATGATAAAGAGAATGTCTGTTGCTAAAATTATCACTCCTGACACACACGATACTGACGGATATCCTATCAAATCTGGTCTTATGGATCCACGTCTCGGAGTTATAGATCCAGGACTCAGGTGCAGAACTTGCAAAAGCAAGATGGGAGAATGCCCTGGGCACTTCGGATTTATAGATCTTGCAAGACCTGTTATCCACGTTGGATTTGCAAAGCTAATATACAATGTTCTCAGAGGGACCTGCAGACCCTGCGGAAGAATTCTTCTTCCTCAGAGCGATATAGATGATTACAAAATAAAACTCAGGGAGGCAAAGGCCGTTGGTGCTGAAGAGTTTGAGGACATGGTCAAGAAAACCACAACAGAAGCAAGAAAACCAAAGGCATGCGCCCATTGTTCTGAGAAAAAACTCAAAATCAAATTTGAAAAACCAACTGGCTATACTGAGGACGGCGCAAGAATCATGCCGACAGAAATAAAAGAATGGTTCGAAAAAATACCTGACGACGATATTTTCCTCTTTGGGCTAAAACCTGAGAGTTCAAGACCTGAGTGGGCAATACTGACTGTTGTCCCTGTTCCACCTGTCACCACAAGACCGAGTATTACGCTTGAAACAGGAGAGCGTTCTGAGGACGATCTTACTCACAAACTTGTTGATATAATCCGGCTAAATCAGAGACTTCGTGAAAATATTGAAGCAGGTGCTCCTCACCTAATTGTTGAGGATCAGTGGGAGCTTGTACAGTACCACGTAACCACTTTGATGGACAATGAAGTAACTGGAGTTCCAACAGCAAGGCACAGGTCAGGAAGACCACTGAAGACTCTAAAACAGAGGCTTAAGGGTAAGGAAGGTCGATTCAGGTCAAGCCTTGCAGGAAAGCGTGTTGACTTCTCGGCAAGAACTGTTGTTTCTCCTGACCCCAATATCAGCATCGATGAGGTAGGAATTCCTTATGAAATTGCAACAGAGCTTACAATACCTGAAAGAATTACCACACTTAACAAAGAAAGAATTCTGACTTATGTCAAAAATCGTGATGTATATCCTGGAGCAAACTACGTAATCAGACCGGACGGACGAAGAAAGAGACTTACATCAGAGAGTATTGATGAAATATTGGAAGAAATTGATGTTGGCTACATCGTTGAGAGACATCTTATTGACGGAGATATAGTTCTCTTCAACAGACAGCCTTCACTTCACAAGATGTCAATGATGGCTCACAGAGCAAGAATTCTTCCCGGAAAGACCTTCAGACTAAATCTCTGTGTATGCACACCTTATAACGCTGACTTCGACGGAGACGAAATGAACCTTCACGTTCCACAGACTGAGGAAGCAAGAACTGAGGCACGTCTTCTTATGTCAGTCCAGAACCAGATAAGGTCTCCAAGATTCGGAGGACCTATTATCGGATGTATACACGACCACATTTCTGGACTTTATTCTCTAAGCAAGGATGAATTGAATTCAAAAGAGGCTTTCCAGCTGGCAAGTAGAGCAGGATATGCAGAAGAATTCAAACTTGGCACAGGAAGAATACAGGGCCGGGATATTATCAGCCTCTTCATACCTGATGACATAAATATGGAATATACTGCAAAGGATAATGGTCTCGTTGTCATAAAAAATGGAATTCTGAAGAAGGGTTCAATTGATGACAAATCTGTCGGTGTTATGGCAGGAAAGCTTCTTGATGAAGTTCTGAGAAAGCACGGTCCTGAAGGGGCAAAGAACTTCCTAAACTCTATCACAAAACTCGCTATTGCCTACCTTGACAAGAGAGGTTTCACAACAGGACTTGATGAAGAAGACCTTCCTGAAAAGACAATGGAGGACATTTCAAAGGTTCTCTCTGGCGCAGAGAAGAAGGTCGACGAATTGGTTTCAAAATACAGAGCAGGAAAACTTGTTCCATCCAAAGGAAAGAGTGTCATAGACACGCTCGAAGAGCTAATCATGATTGAACTAAACAATGCAAGGAACAAGGCAGGAACTCTCGCAAAAGATCACCTCGAGGAGAATAACTTTGCTCTTCTCATGGCAAAGACTGGAGCAAGAGGAAGCATGCTTAACATTACACAAATGTCTGCATGCATTGGTCAGCAGGCTATCAGAGGTCAGAGAATTCTCAGAGGATATAGGGAGAGGACTCTTCCTCACTTCGCTAAAAATGATCTTGGTGCAAGATCCCGTGGATTCGTTAGTTCCAGCTACAAGAGTGGAATGGGTCCCATTGAATTCTTCTTCCATGCAATGGGGGGTCGAGAGTCTCTGACTGACACAGCTATGAGAACTCCAAAATCAGGTTATCTCCAGAGAAGACTCATCAATGCTATGCAGGACATTATTGTTGATTACAATGAGACTGTCAGAGACGGTCGTGGAGTTATTATACAATTTAAATATGGTGAAGATGGAGTCGATCCGGCAAAGACAGACCTTGGAAAATCCGTAAATCTGGAAAAAGCAATGAAGGACGTGGAAAACAAATGAGTGAAAAGTCAAATACATCAGAAGTGAATGAACTTGAACTGCCTCCAAAGCTAAAGAAAGAGGCAGAGGCATTTGCAGGCAATGTAAAGAATAAGAAGCAGTCTGAGGACTTTCTAAGTCTCGTTAACTCAACATATAATAAGGCAAAGGTAGAGCCAGGAGAAGGAGTCGGTGTTATAGCCGCCCAGTCTCTCGGTGAACCTGGAACTCAAATGATGATGAGAACCAAGCACTACGCAGGAACTGCGATGGACGTTACTCGTGGTCTTCCCCGGCTTATTGAAATCTTCGATGCACGAAGAACTCCTAAGACTCCAATGATGGAAATTTATCTTGACAAGTCTAATAACACAATTGAAAAGGCAGAATCAATGGCTCACCGTCTTAAGGAGACCCGAATAAAGAACATAATGACTGAAATGTCAACTGACTTCGCAAAATATTCAGTTACTGCAACTCTGGACAAAGAGGAGCTGAAGAAGCGAAACATAACTCCGAAGAAGCTTGAGAATCAGCTTGTAGAAATCTATGGAAATCGCGTCTCAGTTGAAGGCGGAAATAAGGTAGTAGTAAAGACAGAGAAAAAAATTGCATCACTCTTACAGAAGTTAAAGGAAGATTTGCGAGAAACTCATCTTTCAGGAATTGGCGGAATAAGCTATGTCGTCGTACAGAAGAAGGACCGAGACTTTGTACTTTACACAAGTGGAACAAATCTAAAAGACACTCTCATTGTTCCTGGTGTCGACGCTTCCAGAACAAAGAGCAATGATATACTTGAAACAGAGAAGGTCTTCGGAATCGAAGCCGCAAGAAACATGCTTGTTGAAGAGACAATTCTCACACTCGACGATGCAGGTCTATCTGTTGACAACAGGCACATAACCCTTGTCTCTGACACAATGTGCGCTGATGGCCGGGTTAAAGCTGTCGGAAGGCACGGAATTTCCGGAGACAAGGCATCAGTCCTCGCAAGAGCAAGCTTCGAAGAAACTGTAAAGCATCTTCTAAAGGCAGCAGCATACAATGAAGACGACCCTCTAAACGGTGTTGTTGAGAATATAATTGTCGGGCAGGTAATAAACCTTGGAACCGGTGTTCCAGAGCTGATAATGAAAAAGGTAGATAAGAAATGACGCTCCTTATAACGAATGATACCTTTGCACTTGTAAGCGCTCTTGAAAAAATTTCAAATGCCCGTGTTATTGAGTGTATTGATTCTGAAAACGAGCTCATTTACATCGTACAGGAAGGCGATGCCCGCCTTGCAATAGGAAAAAACGGGGAAAATGCAAAGCGTCTGACAAGAGATGTAGGAAAAAATGTCCGCATCGTAGAAATGCCAGAGGATCCTGTAAACTTCGTCAGGAATTATCTCGGAAATGGAATGGAGTATTCAATTGAGCTTAAAGACGACACTCTCTTGATAAACACAGACGACTACAACAAGGGAAGAGTAATTGGAAAAGGTGGCAAAAAGGTTAAAATACTAGGTTCCTTACTAAAAAGACACTATAATTTGCAGGTGAAGGTAAACTAATGGCAAGAAAACCAACCGGACTGTTTACAGCAAGAAAGCTGAAGAAAAGAAGGCAGCGCTTTAGATGGAGTGACCGCCTCTACAAAAGACGAGCTCTTGCTCTAAATATCCGTTCTTCACCCCTTGCAGGCTCTCCTCAGGCTAAGGGAATCGTTCTTGAAAAGGTCGGTCTTGAGGCAAAACAGCCTAACTCTGCTATCAGGAAGTGTGTCAGAGTTCAGCTTACAAAGAATAATAAAATGGTTACTGCCTTCATGCCCGGAAATAATGCTATCAGCTTCATAAATGAGCACGACGAAGTCGATATTGTCGGAATCAGTGGACCAATGGGTAAGTCAAAAGGGGACATCCCTGGTGTCAGATTCAAAGTTATTAAAGTCAATGGAGTTTCCCTTCCGGAACTCATCAGAGGTAAGAAAGAGAGGTCACTCAAGTAATGGATTTCAAAGTTTTTGGCAAATGGGAAACCTCAAGTCTTCTGGTACGAGACATTGGTCTTAAAGCATATCTTAACACCGGCGGAAACATAGTCCCACATTCTTACGGAAAATATGCAAAGGTAAAATTCGGTAACCTTCACTATTCAATGGTCGAGAGGCTGGCAAACAAGATGATGGTCACAGGGCACTTGAAGGATAACAGAACTCACAAGAAAATCAGCGGTCGTGACTCAGGAAAGAAGCAGAAGGCTCTTACATCAGTCAGAAAAGCTCTTGAAATCATAGAAAAAAAGACATCAGAAAATCCTCTTCAGGTCCTCGTTCGCGCGGTAGAATACAGTGCCCCAATTGAGGAAACAACAAGAATTAGGCAGGGTGGAATAATCGCTCACAGACCTGTTAATGTTTCTCCAATCAGGAGAGTTGACCTTGCACTCAGATTCATCAGCCATGGAGCAAGCTCAAGAGCCTTCAAATCTAGGCAGAGTGTGGAAACTTCTCTTGCGGCTGAAATTATTGCAGCAGGCAATGGTGACCAGAAGTGCTATGCTGTCAGCAAAAGAGATGAACTTGAGAGGGTTGCAGCAAGCGCACGTTAATTAAAATGGGACGAAGAGAAGATTTAATTGAACAGATAAAGGAATTGATGAAGACTCCTGATAAAATCAGGAACATGGGAATTATAGCCCACATAGACCACGGAAAGACAACACTTTCTGACAGCCTTCTTGCAGACTCTGGACTTATTTCTGAAGAACTTGCAGGACAGCAGAGAGCACTCGACTTCGACGAGCAGGAACAGGCTCGTGGAATCACGATTAATGCGGCAAATGTTACTCTGGTCCACAATTCTGAAGGAGAAGATTATCTTATAAATCTTATCGACACTCCCGGTCACGTTGACTTCGGTGGCGACGTCATCAGAGCAATGCGTGCTGTTGACGGCGGACTAGTTCTCGTCGATGCTGTTGAAGGCTGCATGCCTCAGACAGAAACAGTTTTACGACAGGCTCTCAGAGAAAGAGTAAAGCCACTTCTTTTCATAAACAAAGTTGACAGACTTATAAGAGAACTTAAACTGTCTCAGGAGCAGATGCAGGAGCGCTTTGTAAAAATAATCGCAAAGGTAAACCAGCTAATTGCAAAGAATCTTCCTGATGATTTCGAGCATGACTGGAAGGTCAGAGTTGAAGACGGCTCCGTTATGTTCGGTTCAGGTTTCCATCGATGGGCACTTTCAGTTCCTCACATGAAGGAGCTCAACATATCATTCGGTGATATAATCAACGCATACAGTGAAGGAGACGACAAGTGGAAGGAACTCGCAGACAAGGCACCACTTTCAAAAATAGCCCTTGACCTTGTTGTCAAGCACCACCCAAGTCCTGTAGACTCTCAGAAATACAGAATTCCTGCAATCTGGCCTGGAGAAGATGATGAGGTCCGAGAAAAACTAAAGGCCTGCGATAAAGATGGTCCAGTTGCTTTTATGATAACCAAGATTCATTCTGACCCCCACGCAGGAGACGTTGCTCTCGGAAGACTTTACTCAGGAACTCTCAAAGCAGGAAGTGATATTCATTTAATAAACGCAAATCAGGATTTCAGAATCCAGCAATTGGCTCTCTACATGACAAATGACAGAGTCCAGATTGAGGAAGTCCCTGTCGGAAACATTGTCGCTGTAAGCGGTCTGAAGACAGCCCGCTCAGGAGAAACCGGATGCATTCCCTCTCAGCTGATTGACCCCTTCGAAAGAATTCAGGAGACTGAGCCGGTCGTTACAGAAGCTATAGAGGCAAAAAGTACAAAGGACCTGCCAAAACTTGTTGAAGTTCTTTACAGAATCGCAAAACAAGACCCTGCAATCCAGATTGAAGTCGACGAAGAAACCGGAGAATGCAAAATGTCCGGTACAGGGGAACTTCATCTCGAAATCTGGAAATACAGAATAGAGAATGACCATAAAATTCCAATCAACTCATCTGACCCAATTGTAGTTTACAGAGAAACTACTGAGTCAATGAGTCCTCAGCTCGAAGGAAAGAGCCCGAACAAGCACAACAAATTCTACATCAGTGTTCACCCACTGGAAGAGGAAATCTCAGAGGCAATTCTTAAGGGAGAGCTTCCCCAGGGCCGAATAAAGAAGAAGACACAGAAAGAGATTGTAAAGAAATTCACAGAGCTTGGAATGGACAGCAAGCTTGCAAAGGGAGTTTCAAGCATCCACGGAAATAATATCTTCATGAGCGTTGTCAAGGGAGAAGTCCACCTTGGAGAAGTAATGGAACTCTGTATGGATGGATTTGACGATGTTGTAAAGAAGGGTCCGCTTTCAAATGAACGATGTGCTGGACTAAAAGTTGTTCTTCACGATGTCAAACTTCACGAAGATGCTATTCACAGGGGACCTGCACAGGTAATCCCTGCAGTAAGGAATGCAATAAAGGCAGCTATGCTGACAGCTGGAATAAGCCTAACAGAGCCTATACAGAAGGTATTCGTCCGTGTTCCTGAAACTCATATGGGTTCTGTAAACAAGGAAATGCAGAGCAGGCGAGGTCAGATACTTGATATTAAACAGGAAGGAGACCAAATGGAAATAGTCGCAAAGTCCCCTGTAGCAGAAATGTTTGGATTTGCAGGCGCAATAAGAAGCGCTACTGAGGGAAGAGTCCTCTGGAGCACGGAAGTTTCTGGTTTCGAGAAGATTCCAAAGGAATTGCAGGCAAAAACCGTTTCTGAAATCAGGCAGAGGAAGGGTCTTAGCGAGAATCCACAGACTCCGAGCGACTTGCTCGGTTGATAGCGAAAATTCACATATAAACCTATATATAGGTGTAATAACATCATAATGCTCGCGATTATGGCATGACCATATCGTTCGCAAGGAGAAAAAAACATGGCAGACAAAGCACACATGAATCTGGTCTTCGTTGGCCACGTGGACCACGGAAAGTCCACCTCAGTCGGAAGAGTACTGTTTGATACAGGAAACATCCCTGAGCAGGAAATGAAGAAGATCCAGGAGGAAGCGAAGACTCTGGGTAAGGAGACATTCGGATTGGCTTTCGTCATGGACAGGCTAAAGGAAGAGAGAGAAAGAGGTCTGACCATTGATGTAGCTCATAAGAAGTTCAAGACTCAGAAGTACGACTTTACGATCATTGACGCACCCGGTCACAGGGACTTCGTCAAGAACATGATCACAGGCGCTTCCCAAGCTGATGCAGCTGTTTTGGTCGTTTCGGCCAAAGAGGGAATTCAGCCACAGACTAAGGAGCACGCATGGCTTCTTAAAACACTCGGCGTTAACCAGCTAATCGTAACCATCAACAAGATGGACGAAGTAGACTGGAAGGAAGAGCGATTCAATGAAGTCAAGAAGACTGTTGAAGACCTTCTAAAGCCGGTAGGCGTAAAGATTGATGAAGTCACCTTCATCCCAACAGCAGCTTTCGTAACAGGAGAGAACATGACAGCAGATGCTGGAGAGAATATGGAATGGTACAAGGGAC
>Ga0187833_10001474_pt1 | contig 26853 bp, 23 predicted proteins | sample ETNtaG_37_FD_167968 | JGI IMG/M metagenome (GOLD analysis project Ga0187833, IMG submission 167968) | Marine microbial and viral communities from oxygen minimum zone, Eastern Pacific Ocean - ETNP2014_SV_400_PacBio MetaG (Illumina Assembly) | ecosystem: Environmental > Aquatic > Marine > Hypoxic...
GAAACCACAAATAACAGTATTATTAAAATAATCGTTTTAAGATTAAATTTTGAGTAACTTAATATAATTAATGGAACAATAACTACGCAAGATTTGTGAAAAATAATTCCGAATATGGTTAATAAAAAATATTTAAAAAGTTTATTATCTTCAATCGCATTGATTGATAAAAGTATAAATGCAATTGCTACAGATTGTCTAGTATAGCCCATAGCAACTATTGTTATTAAGTATGGAAAAGATATCGCGAAAATAAAAGGAATATTTTCTCTTTTTTTAGAAAATTGATAAAGGCAATAAACAAATATACATGCACATGTTAAATTAACAAAATAAATGTCCAAACCAATTTTATAAAGAAAATATGATATTAATTCAAAACCATAATCTCGATGATACTCAAATTTTAGTAAATTAAAAAACTTAATGTTTGTATAAAAATCTTGTATGTAAATATCCCAATCTCCGCCTACTTTGTGCCTAAAACCAATAAATAGCATCAAAAAGACTAACAAAGTTAAATTAAATATATGCTTTATATTAGAATTAAACTTTAATGGACTAATTGTAATAAAACAAAATAATAAAAAAAAATACCAGTAAAGAAACACTTTAACTTTGAACCAAATACCTTTTTAGAGATAAACTATATGAATTATTGGGCATTGATTTTATTAATTTTTTAAATTCATTCTTTGTAATATATTTTTTTCTATATGAAGTTTCCTCAGGACTACCTACTAACAAATTATTTCTCTCTTGTATAGCTTGTATATATTGTGATGCCTGAAGTAATGAATTTGTTGTACCGGCATCAAACCATACTGTACTCGAATTTAGTTCAATATAATTTAATTTATATTCTTTGTTGTAAAAATTATTTAAGTCTGTAATTTCAAGTTCATTTCTTTTGGATGGTTTTAATTTTTTTGCAATTTTAGAGACGTTTTTATCGTATAAGTACAAACCTGTAACAGCTAAATTAGATTTTTGAATTTTTGGTTTTTCTTTTATGTGTTTAATTTTATTATTTTTTATTATAGCAACTCCATAATCTGATGGATTAACCACCTTATTAAGGAAAATTAATCCTCCATTCTGAAATTTATTAGAAGATATTTCATTATTTAAGTCTTGACCATAAAATATATTATCGCCTAAAATCAATGCGACATTACTATTTTTAATAAAATTTTCTCCTATAATAAATGCTTCCGCAATTCCTTTAGGAAAGTTTTGAACAGCATAATTTATATTTACACCCCATTGACTACCGTTCTTAAGTAATCTTTTAAAGTTCTCTAATTGATTTTCTGTTGTAATAATTAAAATGTCTTTAATATTTAACTCCATTAAAGAAGATAAAGGATAATATATCAAAGGTTTATCATAGATGGGAACTAATTGTTTTGAATAGGATGTAGTAATTGGACCCAATCTAGTACCAACCCCTCCAGCTAGTATTATGCCTTTCATAATAGCATTTTTTTTATTGTTCTCTTAAGTGAATTTTCCCAAATATCAATTATTAAATTTCTCATTTAATTTTTTTATATTTTATTTTGTTTTGAAGCCATCTACGATTGTTTATGTGCCAATCTATAGTCTCGTAAAGTTTGTCATCAAATTCTTCATAATAATTTTTTTTGAAAAATTTATTAATTTTAGATGTGTTAACAGAATATCTTAAATCATGTCCTGGTCGATCATTAACAAACTTAATTAGGCTTTGATATGGTTTTTTCTTTGGAAATTTATTATCAAAGTATTTACATATTTTTTTTATTAATAATATATTCTCAATTTCATATCCTGATCCAATATTATATGTTTCACCAATTTTTCCGAATTTAGACAAATGAATTAAATATTCAACATGATTTTCAACATCTATCCACTCTCTTATATTTTTTCCATTTCCATAAACAGGTATTTTCTTAAATTTAAGACAAGAATCAATTACTACAGGAATAAGTTTTTCGGGAAACTGCCATTTACCAAAATTATTTACACAATTTGTAATAATCACTTGTAAATTATAAGTTTTATTCCAAGCATTAACTAACAAATCTGAGCTTGCTTTTGTTGCGGAATAAGGTGAATTAGGGTAAAATTTGGATTCTTCTGTAAATGAATTTTCTTTTTTATTTTTCAAAGAACCGTAAACTTCATCAGTAGAAACATGTAAAAGTAATGTTTGTCTAGAATATAATTGAATGGATTTAAGTACATTATAAGTTCCAATTATATTAGATTTAATAAAATCGTATGAATTTAATATAGAATTATCTACATGGCTTTCCGCAGCAAGGTGAAATATTATATTGGGTCTAAATTTTTTGATTATTTTTTTTAATTTATTAAAGTCATACAAATCTATTTTTTTAAAACTATAGTTTTTACTTCTTTTAACTTCTTCTAAAGACTCAGGCATTGAACAATATTTTAAAGCGTCTAAATTTAAAACTAAATTTTTTTTATTTAAAATTAATTTCCTAATTAAGCATGATCCAATAAAACCATATCCTCCGGTAACTACTATTTTCATCAATTATACTCTTTTTATATTTTATTATATTCTTTAAGAGTTATTCCATTTTTATCGCTTTTAGATAAAGTTAACTTATAGTTTTTTTTAATAAAATCCAATTTTAAATTTGAATCATCATAAGCAATTGTACGACTATGTTTTTTTGAGTAAAAATCAGTTAGTTTGTACTGAATTAAAGTATTTTTCTCAAGTGTTAAAAAACCGTGACCAAAACCAGCCGGAACATAAACTAAGTTTAATTTTTTATCTGATAGAATTATTTTAACATAATTACCATAAAATTTCGAATTGGTCCTTAAATCAACTATATAATCAACTACTGATCCAAATAATACTCTTACTAACTTAGTTTGTTGAAAAGGTTTTTCTTGGAGGTGTATGCCTCTAAATGTATATTTTTTTTTTGATAATGAAATGTTATCTTGTAAAAAATTATCTGTTAATTTTAATTTAATAAAATCTTTTTTACTATAAATTTCAGACAAAAATCCTCTATTATCAACGATTTTATTTGCCTCCAGTAATAGAACTTTATTATTAAAATATGATTTAATTATCTTCATTTTATATATCTTTAAAATCCCTTATCAAATATTCCTTAAGACAAACTCTCCAGTCTCTCATTATATTTAGGGATAATTCATTTAACCTTTTGTTTATTAACCTCTCAGAAATAGGTCTATTAACATAATATTTTTTTTTAAAAAAATCCGAATTAACTTCATTAATATTGATCTTATTGCTCAAATTGAAATGATTTAATATTTCTTTTGCTATTTCAACTCTGTTAGTTAAACCTTCGCAAACTAAATTAAACTTACCAAAGATATTTTTTTCAACTAATAGTAAAACATTATTAGCAAAGTCATCAGTAAATGTTGGAGTTCCGTTTTTATCATTAACAATATTTAAAATAATTTTATCATCCCTGATTTGATTAATTATTTTATTAACGAATTTTTTGTCTTTATTTTTTCCCCCACCCATCATCCATCCTGCCCTGCAAATTAAATATTCTGATAAATTATTTTCAATTAAAATCTCTGATTTATATTTACTTTTAGCGTAGTGACATAATGGATTTGGGATATCATCATCATTGTAAAAATCTTTTTTCCCATCAAATATTCCTGCTGTACTTATAAATAATAACGGTATACTTAATTTTTTTGAAATTTTTATAGCGTACTCAACGGAAGTAGTATTATTTAAATATGTCTTTATAGAATTTTTCTCGCATATTTCTAAATCAGTCATTGCACCTAGATGAAATAAATAATCCGTGTCAAAATTTTCAACATCTTTTTGATAAGACTTAAAAACAGTAAAATCCAAATGTGATAACCATTTGTCATTTGTATCTATATCAGAACATTTTAAATTATATTTTTTAGAAAAAATTCTATAAAAAGCTTCACCTAGCATTCCTCCTGCACCTGCCATGTATATATTTTTAATTCTTTTATTCATAATTTATCATTGATATCTGCTTAAATATATTTCATCAATTGTTTGAATATATTTTTTATAGTAATTTGAGAGATTAAATTTATTTTTTACGGTTGTATATCCATTTTCAGAAAACTTTTCCATTATTTTTGGATTCTGTTTTAAGTATAGTATTTTGTTATACCAATCATCTGGTGAGGAAGCTAAAAGACCATTATAATTATTTTGGATAATTTCTTTGTTTACTCCTACAGGAGAAGCAATTACTGGAAGTTTTAAAGACATATATTGTAATATTTTAAATCCGCACTTGCCTAATTCCCATTTTGTATTGTACAAAGGCATGATACCAATATGGCATTTGGTAAGTTCAAGAAGTTCAGTTTTTTCATCCCAAACTAAACTAATACAATTCAAATTAGATATGTTATTAATGTTTGCGCCTATTATTCTTATATCAATGTTGTGTAAGATATTTAGTTTATTTAAAACTGTTATTAATTTCTTTAAATAAATTGACGTGGATGGGGTTCCAATCCAAACTACTGTAAACCTGTCATATTTTTTATAATTTAAGTAAAGATCATTATTTTTGCAATCAATAACAGTTGGAAAATATTTTATATTGCTAGAGTAATTTTCAAAAAAATTTATGTGAAATTTATTGCCAGCAAATAGAGCATCTGAAACTTTTATCATTTTTCTAAATTTATCTATATATAATTTACTAATAAATTTGTTTGTATTTTCAAAACGGTAATATACTGCATCGTCAATATCTATAATGAAAGGAATTTTTCTTAATCTTAATATGATTTCTCCAAGTAAAGGAAGAAAGGGTAATACTTCAATATGAATAATAGCGACAAACGGTTTTTTTAAAAAAAATAGAAAATATATTCTTCTTAAATAAAAATATATTAATAAAAAAAAATTAATTTTATTTTTAAATACCCTATTTATATAAAATTTTTCATCAAATAATTCTCTAGTATCAACTGAAAAATAATTATTTTCTAAATAACTTTTATAAGCTAAAAATCTTGTTCTATAACTAGGTGAATAATGTGAATATTTTGTAAAAAAAATTATTTTTGGATAAAGGTTGTTAAATCCTTTTCTCAAATGTTTTGGTATTAATGCACCAATAATATAGCCGGGAGCCTTTATTAAATCTATAGATAAACCATATATTCCAATAAATAACCAATTAAATGGAAATATATATAAAATTTTGATTTTTCTTTTTATTGGATAGTAAATACCTCTTAAAAAAAATGAAGTTATGAAAAGAAAAGTTAAATATATTTTTGTAATATGAGGAAAGTAATAAATAGATTTTTCTAACCATTCTGCAATCAAAAAATTCCAGTTATAAATAAAAATGATTGTACAAAAAATAATAGAAAATTTTAAAAAAAAATTTAATGGTTTTTTTCTGAAAAAATCAAAATTTTGAACAAGAATAAAAATTATAAAAAAAGATAATGCAATTAACAAAAATATTTTAAAATAATTATCAATAAACAAAGATTGATTATTATTCCATTTAGGGATGGATTGATTCAATCTTGGAAAAATTAAAAGTAAAAAGAATGATAAGAAAAACAAATAAAAAAACTTTAATTTATTTTCAACATTTACTTGTGCGGTATGAAATGAATAAATAAAATATCTTTTTAGTAATTCAAAATAATTATTTGGTAAGTTTTCATAAATTAGATAAGCTTTATCAGGAAATTTTATTGAATATTTTTTATTAATTAGTCTTTGTCTCCACTCTAAATCTTCAGCATTTCTTACATTTTCAATGAACGTATTATTATTTAAAAAAGAAAATCTTTTAATTATTGTTCCTGGTGTAGTAATATGTTCAATATTCCCAAAAGTTGCAGCTCTGATCCTTTTTTGAATACTACTTTTGTATACATATTTAGTAGTGCCAAATATTATATCGTAATTATTTTTTTTTATTTCTTCAGAATATTCTTTTAACCAATTTTTGATTGGTATAGTTTTTGAGTCTAAAAATGCAATCCATTCATTGTTAGATTTAAATCCTCCAATGTTTCTCGCTTCACCTGGATATTTATTCTTTTCACGAAAAAATTTAATGGGTATATTTGTTGATGTGTTTTCAACAAAATTTTTAATTTTTTCACTTGTACTTGAGTCGACAATAATAATTTCATTTGGTTTAAAAGATTGATTTAAAACTGCATTAAAAGTGTTTGAAAATGCCTCAAAATTATTTTTCGTAGGAATAATTACAGAAATATCCATTATTAGTATTGATTATAAATATTAGAATGGTTTTTTGATAATTGCATTAAATACGATAAGATGTGTAAACAAACCAAAAATTCTAATATGCCATCATAGGAAAGAAATATAATTTTTTTCATTGTTTATAATATTCTTGATACCACTGATTAAATTGAATCAGAGACCATAATTTATGCTGATTATTAACCAAGTTATTAAAATGCTGATTTTTGATTTTTTTTACAGTCTCAAAGTTGAAAAAACCATGTGAGTTACATATGCTTGTAGATAATATATCATTTGTCCAGTCTTTAAGTTCGTTTTTTATTAATCTTCCTATGGGAACACCGAAACCCATTTTTGGTCTGTCAATTATTTTTTTTGGGACATACTGGTAAAGAATATCTTTCAAGATTAATTTATTTTGACCATTCAGAAAATTAAAATTCGTAGGAATATTTCTAGAAAATTCAATAATATCTTTATTTAAAAACGGCGCTCTAGACTCTAAACCGAAAAACATTGAAGATCTATCAACCTTACATAGTATATCATCAGGAAGATAGGTAAGGAAATCAGAAATCATCATTTTTGATTCAAATGAATAATTATTGTTTCTAAATATACTTTTAATTTCATAGAAATCATCATCTTCCATATCATAATTAATAATATTATCATTGAAGTTCCATTCTTGAGTTAAAATTTTATAATAACTAAATTCATTATCAATTAGTTTTATTTTACTTTTAATTTTGTTTAACGAAAATTTATTAATATTTAATTTTAATAAATTGCTAATTGTTTTATAAAAAAGGGGTGGAGTCAAATTTATTAGTGCATAGACAATATTATTTCTTAATTTTGGATTTAAAAAATTGAAAATTGGCCAAAACTTGTTTGCATAAACATATCTATTATAACCTCCAAACAATTCATCACCCCCATCACCAGTTAATACAACTTTGACTTTTTCTTTGGCAATTTTAGAAACTAAAAGAGTTGGAAGCTGTGATGAATCCGAAAATGGCTCACTAAATACCTGAGGTAAATATTTAATATATTCAATAATTTCATTTTTTGAAAAATTATAACAAGAATGATCAGTTGATAGATGTTTTGCTACTATGTTTGCATATTTAGACTCATCATATTCTTTATCCTCATAACCGATTGTAAAAGTTTTTGTATTATTTTGGTTTTTTTGCATTAAGCTTACAATTAAACTAGAATCTATTCCACCAGATAGAAAAGCCCCCAAAGGGACATCAGAAATTAATTGTTGTTTTACAGATTTATTTAAAAGATAATGAATTTTAGATTTAACATCATCTTTTGATTCAATTTTTTTATTTTTATTTAAATCTATATTCCACCATTTTTTTATTTCCATATTTTTATTACTTAATACATCTGTATAATTATTTAATTTAATATGCTTAAAGTCATTTAAATTTATTTTTATATAATTCGCGGCAGGTAATTTAAAAATATTTTTAAAAATTGTAACTGGACTAGGAACATAATTTAACTCTAAAAACTTTTTTAGAGCATACTCATTTATTTCTTTGATAAAATTTGGTAATCTAATTATAGTCTTTAAGTCGGAAGTAAATGTAAAAAAATTATTTGAAAAACTAAAATATAGAGGCTTCTCTCCTGCTAAATCTCTTACTGCAAAAATTTTATTATCTTTTTTATCAAATAATACAAAAGAGAACATTCCTTGAATTAAATTGATTGCGTCTTCAAATTCATAAAATTCGAATAAATTAACAAGAGTTTCAGTGTCAGATGATGTTTTCCAATTAATCTGATGTTTCAAATCAAGTTGTTTTCTCAAATCATAATGATTATATATCTCTCCATTAAATGAGATAATAAATCTTCCACTCAATGATTTCATTGGTTGATTGGCTGAGATTGAAAGATCTAATATTGAAAGCCTAGTGTGACCTATTTTAATATTTTGATTTGAGATTTTAAAATTAATACAACCTTGATGATCAGGCCCCCTATTTGATAATAAATTATTTATTTTAATAAAATTTTTTTGAGACAAATTATAATTATTATTATGAATTAAAGCTAGAATTCCACACATATTAATTTAAAAATATTTAATTATTTATAACTATAGAGAAATGAATTCAAAAATCGAATATTTTAAAAATAAATTTTCTAAATTTGAAGATAATTTTTATATACTAGATAAAAATGACGCATATGCAGATAACTTTGGTAAACAATGGCGTGATTATAGAAATGTACAAATAGATAGTTACAATAACTTTAAAATTTCAATAGAATATTTAAATGAAATGGTTTTTAATAATATATCATTACTTAAAGATAAAAATATTTTAGAAATAGGTAGTGGCGCTGGTAGATTTACAGAATACTTAGCGAAATATGCTAAAAAATGCGTATCTGTAGATTTATCTTCATCTATTTATCATAATATTTCTAGAAATGAAAAAAATGTAACTTTTATTAAAGCAGATTTTAATAAACTATTAATTGATAAAAAATTTGATATTATTTTTTGTAGAGGCGTCCTTCAGCACACGCCAAACCCGCTTGACTCTCTTTTAAAAATTCATAGTTTTGTAAATAATGATGGTTATGTTTTTTTTGATATATACAAAATGCCTATAATTGGATACGCACATCCAAAATACTTTCTTTGGAGGCCTCTAATTAAAAAAATATATAAATATGAAAAATTCGAGAGTTTTTTAAAAAAAAGAATTGAAATTATATTAAAATTAAAAAGATTAATAAAAAAAATATTTTTTAATTCTGATTTTTTTTCAGATTGTATTATTCCAATATGGGATTACAAAGGAAAATTAGATATTTCTGACGAGTCATTAAAATTATGGTCTATAATGGATACTTTAGATGGTATTTATGCAAAATATGATTATCCACAATCAAATAAAAAAATTGTTAATTTTTTAAATACAAAAAAAATCATTATTATTAATAATAATAAAATTAAAAATATTTTACAAACAAAATTATCAAAATAAGTAATTAAGAAATTTATTAATTTATTTAGATAATTTTTCACAATATGTCTAGTTTGAATAATTCAAATATAATTAACTTATTAAAACAAAGGTAAATATTATTCTCGTTAAGTTCGTTTGAATGAATTAATTTTTAATAAATAAATTAAATAATAAATTTTTTAAAATTAAAGTTGTTCTAATATAAAAAAACCTGATTGGTCTTAATTTTAGCGAGATTGCAAGATACTTTATTGCTTTCATCTTGTTTTTCTTGCCAGTAGAATAAACCATTGATTGAAATGAATAAATTTCTGATAATACACATTTAAATTGTTTAGTATTTAAACTTATAATTTTAGGATTTGATATTCTTTGTTTTAATATTTCCAAACGTTGAATTGTTTTTTTATTATCTTGAATTATTGTGCTTCGTTTATTATGGTTATTTAATGCTGTGGATACAATATGATTTCCTAATATTTTATTATTAACTGCTATGCGAAGCCATAAATCCCAGTCTTCACTTCCAGATAATTCTCTATTTTCGGAAAATTTATAATTCAAAAAAACTTCTCTTTTGATAAACACTGAATTGCATGACAAAATATTTCCCAAAAAAATAATACTGTTTAACTCTCCTTTATTAATTGAATTTTTATATTTCTTACTATCTTTATATGAATTTGCAAAAATATTTGGATAATTATATTTAAGAATAAAATTTTTAAATGAAGATACATGATTTTCATAACAAATATCATCACTATCAAAAAAATTTACATATAATCCTCTAGCTTTTTTTGCACCATAATTTCTTGCAAATCCCCTCTCTGAATTTTTAATTTTATAATAAAAAATATTATATGAAAGCAAGCTTTTAAGTCTTTCATACGAATGTTCTTCACTACCATCATCTACTAGAATTAATTCAAAATCATTATCTATACTATTTTTTATAGATTTAATTGTATTTTTAAGTAGATGAATTCTATTATAAAAAGGAACAATGATTGATAAGGTAGGATTGTTATTCATCTCCGATTATTTGCTTACTATCATCAAAACCAAATTTATTAATATTATTATAATCCCAAATAAATAAATTATTATTATCTAATTCAATAAATTTATTTTTTATACTGTAATTTGCATATTCAATTATTTTCAATAATTTTATTTTGATTCCTTTAATTATAGGATTTTGATTTATTTTTATAACATTTGATTTAAGTCTAAAATTAATTTTTTTCACTTGTTTTCTAAAATATATTTATATGTTTTCTCAAGTCCCTCATCCAAAGTTGTCTGAGGTTTTGATCCTATTAAAGATTGTAATTTTTGATTACTTCCAAATCGTCTCTCAACTTCAAAATCCTTACGAAATAAAGGATTTTCTATTAATTTAATCTTACTTCTAGAATTTACTATTTTTAAAATTTTTTCAGCAAGTTCATATATAGTAATATCTTCGCCTTTTGTAATATTTATTATTTCTGAACCAGAGCATTTTTTGGCTATTTGGATTGTTGCTTCAATTGTATCATCAATAAAAGTAAAATCTCTTGTTTGTTTGCCATCTCCGTATACAATTAAATCATCTCCATTCATAGCTTGTTGAAAAAATCTTGGGATTACCATCCTTGTATCTTGTCTTGGGCCATAAATATTAAAATATCTTAATGAAAAGCTATCTATTTTGTGTTCTAAATAAATAGATTTTAAATAAATTTCGTTATATCTTTTTGCAATAGCGTAACTTGAAATTGGAGAAACTTTGAAATCTTCATTGACAGCTTCAACTTTGTCTACTTTTCCATAAACCTCACTTGTTGATGCATATATTATTTTCTTTACATTGTTTTTTAAAGCAGCATTCATTACATTATATGTACCTATCGACTCGGTTTCCATTGTTTTTATTGGGTTTTTTGCTACTTCATCAACTCCTAAAAAAGCAGCAAGATGATAAACAATTTCACAATCCTTTATACATTCATTTACATCGCAATAATTTTTTATATTTTTCTTAATAAATTTAACTTTTTTTTTATTAGTAAGTTTTGATCCTCTAATAAGATTATCTAAAACTACAACTTCATTATCTAAAGATAGACTGTCAACCAAATGACTTCCTATAAAACCTGCTCCACCTGTAACTAAAATTTTCATAATGAAATATTATTATCATATAAGATTAATAACGTATTAATCAAGATTTTTGATTGAATGAAAAAGATGATAATTATTGTTGTTTGTGTCCTTTTTTTAATAAATTTTGAAATTGACTCTTATACTAAATTAACATTATCTATTTTACTTAAGAAACAATAGATATTATCATTTGATCCGTCTTTAACAACAATTATTTATTTTTTGATATCTAAAAAAGTTACGTTTCTTTTAACTTTATCTTTTTAATGTAATTATAGTTTTTTCCTCATATAAGATGTTGTTAATAATGAAAGTTTCATATTCTATCATTTATAAAAATATCAAATATAATTAAATTGATTTTTTTATAGAAAGGGAAAAAACTTAATAAAAATATATTCTTTCTTAATAGTACATATAATTTAAATTTAATTGACTTTGAATTAAAGAATTTATAATTTTCTGAATAATCTTTAGTGAACAATTTTTTAAATAGATTTATTTTATTTTTATATATAAGTAAATTTAGCCATCTCTGACGATCATTAAAAAATATTTGAAATAAATACTTTGGCTCTTCTATTAATAAATATTTAATTAAAGTAGGATTAAAATTAATTTTTTTATATAATTTTCTTATAACTAAATATTTATACACAAAAAATGTATTTGTTTTTTCAAAAAAATCAAATAAATCTATTAATGATCGATAGTCGTACTTATTGTTATAAAAATTTTTTAATGATCTTATTATTGATGAATATTGAAATGCATTTTTTTTATTAAGATAATTCAATATTTTTATAGCATTTTGATCTTTGTTAAAAAAACTAAACCATAAAGAAGTTTCTATTAAATTATATATTTTGAAGTGATTATTATAATTATTAATTAATTGTGTTGAATATTTTATAAAATTTTCATCAAAATTTTTACCGACTAAATATATGTCATTTACATACGCAATTTTTTCTAATTCATCATAATTATAATTTTTCATTAAATATTCTAACTTATTATAATCCACAATATAATTATTAGTATCTTCTAGCAGATTCATATTTTTTTCATTTGGAATTAAAATTATTTTTTTATTTAATAAAATAGCCTCTAAAATCGATTGAGTATATCCTGTTGAAAAAATAAATTCAGAATTTTTTATTAATGCATTTGAATTATATTCATTTAAAAAAATTGATATATTTTCATTGATAGAATTTTTAATTTTACAATAATTTTTTTTTAATTCAGAAGGATGAAGTTTTACAATAATTTTATAAGAATTGCCTAATTTGGAGTAAATTTTATTTATTAAGCTTATTTGATGTTTTGCATCTTCAATGCTTATTACATTAATATCTTTTGATGCATTCAATAATATTAAAATTATTTTTTTATCATATATTAATTCAAATTTTTGCTTGTAATATACATTATAACCCCACCCAACAACATTTATATTTGATTTCCTGTATCCATAATTCAAAAATATTTTTTCTTCAAATTTTGAATTAACAAAAATCTTATCAATTGGTAATATATAGTTATTTAACTCTTCATTATGAAGGTAAAATTGATGTGTTTCTTGAATTGCTATAGTAGGTATATTATTTATAAAACAATTATATACAAGATTTAGCGAAGAATATCTTGCTTGTGTTGTGCTAAAATAAATTATTGAAATCTTATATTTATATTTATTCATAAATTTATAAAAATAATCATTAAGCTCTTGAAAATTTTCATTATATTTTCTTAAAATTTTTTTATCTAAGACTTGATCATAAACAACTATAAAATCATGATTATGAAAGAAATCTTTTATCCTTAAAAAATTTTCAATATGCTTTTCACTAACTATATAATATATAATATATTTTTTTTTATTTGATTGAGTAGTCATTTTAATTGATATTTCTATATAAAAAAGAGATTATTAATTTAAAATATTTTTTTAAAACTTTTAATTTTATATTGATTTTAATTTTTTCAAAAAAAATAACTTTATTAAATAATTTAAACATTTCAATATAATATATATTTGACATTTTATTTGAAGCTTGGGATGCATGTTTGCGCCAATATGACAAAATTAAATTTGTGCAGTGAATGTCGTATTCTTTGGCAACTTCAATATAAAAAATATAATCAGTCACAAACTGATATTCTGAATTAAAATATCCTACCTTTTTAATTACATTTTTATCGAAAATAACAGTTGAAGAGGCTATAAAACATCCAAAGATAACCAGATTTAAATAAGCTTTATGTTTATGTAAATCCAAATTACATGGATTGAAAAAATCTTTTTTACTAAAAATGTCAAATCTAGAGACTTTATCTTTATTATTTAAAATCCAAAAATCTGAAAAAAATAGTTTTTTATCTAGGTTATGTTTAATTTCTTTAGCTTGAATTTCTAGTTTATTTTCAATCCAAATATCATCATGATCTATAATAGCAATCCAATCAAAATTTGTTTTATTTATTGCATTGTTTCTTGAGGTCGCTAATCCATGATTGTGTTGATAAAAATAACTTATATTAAGTTTTTTATTTAAATTTATGTATTCTTTAACTATATTTTCGGTTTTATCATTAGAACCATCATTAACGATTATTAATTCCCATTTTTTATATGTTTGACTTTTAATACTATTCAAAGTTTCTATAATATTATCTTGAGAATTATAACAGCACATTATAATCGAGAAATAAATATCCATAAAAATTATTTGTGCATTTTCTTATAAAGACTTAAAATTTTATGGAAAACATTACTAGGAAATATTTTTTTTAATAAAGTGTATGTGATATATTTGATCTTAATGTTTAAAATTTTACCAAATAAACTTCTTTTAAATATTTCTTGTTTGTGTTTTGATTTTGCTAAAAGTTTATATTTTTCAGAAAGAAATATTTTGTTATCGCTAGATTTTACAAAAAACCATGAAGGAAATTGTGAATATTTATCCAAAGACTTTTTTTTAGTTATGAACAAATCACATTCAGATTGCTTAACAACATCATTAACTGTCATCTTAACCAATGGCCAATTATCATCATAATCATCCCCGGCACATATTCCACCAACTTTCAATTTTTTTAACCAACTAACTAATGTTCTTCCTCCATCATTTCCTTCATGAGCAAATCCATCAACATAGATGAAATCCAATGAAAGATCTTCAAAGTCATTTAGGGCATTTTCAAATTTTTTTCTTACTAACTTATAATTTTCAAATATTGATAATTTTTTTTTTGTTTGAATATACTCATTTTCATTATGCTGAAAGATATCATAGGAATCTATTCCAAAAAAATATTTAAATTTTTTTGTTTCCATCATTTTGTATGAGAAACCTCCTTCTGCAACTCCTAATTCAACCCCGATATTATTAATTCCTTTTAAATTTTTAACAATTTCGTATCTATCTATGTTTGAAAAAATAACTTTCATTTGTGAATAAACTTTGATCTTAAAATCCAATATGTATATTCAAATAAATTTATAAAAATATTTATGTACAATTTTATTTTTTCTTTAAATGTTATATTTCATATAATAATAGAAACTGAATTTTTATAACTAGTTTGAATAATATTTACTGTTTCAAAATATTTTTTGATTTTTTTTAAATATTTTTACAAGATTACTTTTACCACATTCATAATCAAGAAAGGATTCTAATTTTAAATTAATACATAAATTTATTAACCTATACATTGGTGCTAAGTTTCTTAAATAGTCTTCGTCTTTAGAGTACAAACCCTTGTACAATTTAACTTTTTTTTATATTCATAATTTAAATAATTTTGTCTTTTCCCCATTTTTTTACATAATTTTTTAAAGCAATTTCAATAATTCTATCTTTATCTAAATTCTTTTTATAACCATCTATCAAATCTTTTAAACAATTTCCTATTCTTTCAGAACCTCGATTGTCTCTAAAAGGGTCAAAATACTCGATACAGTCTTTCCAATTTCCAAATAATTCATTCTTCTTATCTCTAAATAAGTTTTCATTTATTGCTTTTATTGTATCTGGCCAATTGTTATAAATATTTATTTTATTAAGCGTTTCATATATTACACTATTTTTTGCAGACTCTCTATCGATCAAAATAGTTGGTATTCCGTGCAAGGCTGTTTCAATCGCAGCAGTGCCAGCAATTAAATGACTGTGCACAACTAAATCACTTGATAAAGCTGCTAAAATTGGGGTGGTTTTAGCAAATTTTTGAGACTTGTCCTCAATTTGATCATACACATAACATCTTCCGGTACTTATAGCTTCTTCAAGTAATTTATATGCATTTTTTAATTTTCTCCTAAGGCCATATGAAAATTTTGGTTTAAAAATAACTCCAATGGCTTTATTTTTTAAAAGCTCATCAATTATATAAATGTAGTTATCTTTTTGAAGTTGATCTCCCGTATGCCATCTTTCATCTGGGGCCGAGTTTTCATCTAAAACACACACAATTTGTTTAGCACCATTATTTAGTATTTTCCTTCTAATTTCTTTTGATTTTGCTATCATTTCACTTGTGATCATAAAATTTGGGCAACCAGTAATAACGTGATGGTTTACATGTGAAGGAGTTTTTTTATCAATAAAAACACTTAACTTACTGTTACAAAAAAATATATCTGTAAAAAGCTTGCATCCATAAAATGGCACACCTTCAAAATTTGGTTGAAAAAAAGTTGAAATTCCTCCTATTGAATTTATAGCATCCGTGATCGGAATATGAGAAGAATCATATTTATACCAATTTAAAAAAATCTTTATATTATGGGTTTTGAAATAATTTAACCATTTATTATAAAGATATTCATAATTACATAAATGATAAAAAATATTCGATTTTTCAATATCAGTTTTCAAAAATAGAGAATATATATAATTGTAATCAATAATTTTATGATATTGGAAATCAAGGGAGAATAAATTTACAGATGTATTGATACCAAATTTATTGAGCTTTGAAACTTCTTTAGGATTTTTGCAATCATACAAAGTATCTTTAACTAAAAAATTAGAGTTTAACAGCCAAAGTAAATCTGATTTCTCTCCATTAAGTATTAAGTTAGGTTGATATTGACGTTCGCAAAAAAGTTTATAATTATGATTGTTACTCGTATTGAGTTTTTCAAAAATATTAAATTTACGTATAAAAGATTTAATTATTATTTTTATATAAATTTTTATAATGATAAGTTTATATACAATTTGCGATCTATACTTTGAGTAACTTAAAATTTTTATTTCTTTATTTTTAGCATATTCTACATAGAGATTTAAACAAGGTCGATTTACAATATAAAAAATACACTCTTTTTTAGCTTTTTTTGTATCAAATATTTGATTAAGTACATTAATTAAGTATATTAATCTAAAAGGGGTATTTTTATTTATAACAAAATCTGCAAAAATACTCTTAGCAACGTAGTGATTTAGATTATTTTCTTTATTTTCACTTACTATTAAATTTAAAAATTTAAAATAAGATTTTTCAAAATCAAAAAGTTCTTTGTTTTGTATTATTAGGCTATAGATTTCACCGTTTTCATTTCTAATATCAATCATTCTGAATTTTAATTTAATAAATTCAAAACCGAAATATCTGTATATTTTTATAATTAATTTAGATAATTTACTTGTCGAATAAATATAATAGATTTTTTTATTTTTTTTTTTTAAATAAAATTTAAAGAAAATATAAATTAAAACATTAGAATTTACCTTCTCAAAAACAATAATATTTTTGTTATTCATAAATTTTATTTATTATTTTCATTACCTCAAGTACGTTTTTTGTATTACCGATTCCAATTGATAAATTATTATTAATAGCTCTTTAATCCAATTAAACCTGCTTTAGAAGATCTAAAAAAATTTTACATTTTAATTATAGGAAAAAATCCTTTGTTATGGTAAATTTTATATCAAACACTTGTACCTTTTTTATAATATTTGAGCTTATACAATATTTTAAACATTATAATTTATGCCTTTAGATCCTCCTATCATACAAGTTGTACATAAAATATTCATAAAGAATTAATTTAAAGATTTAATTTCTTTGATTAGTTTCATAATTTGAACACCTTGATAATAATCGCATAATTTTTTAACTTTTCCACTTAAAATAGATTTATGAAGCTCAAAGTATGTGTCGTAAATATTAAATTTTTTATATTTGTTAATTATTTTTTGGCTTTTATTTATGATTTCGATTTTATTATTAATTAAATCCGCTAAAATATTTATATTCTCTCCTTTAATAGAAATTTGTCTCATCTCAATTTTTGAAAAATAATTAAGACTAACATTAAAATGAATTTTATCTTTATTTACTGCATATAGTAATAAGAAATCATCTGATGTAACTTTTAAATTAGATATTTTTAAATTTTTTACAAATTTAGGAGTTAATCTACCAAATATCCAAGTTAAGTAGTCTAGTTCATGACTTAAATCTAATAACACACCTCCTCCTAATGATTTCTTAGCACTGGATGTATTCACATAATTGGTATTTTTTCTCCAGGCTGGTAAATAAGAATCACATTTTACATCAACATACCATATTTTTTGTTTTCGAATATTCTTATTTAAATATTGCAAAATTGGATGCATTCTTAAATTATAACCAACAAAAACTTTGTTATTATTAATATTTAATTTTTGAAAATTTTTAAATAAAGGTTTTTCTACTAAAATAATTTTTTTTTGAAAATTTCTGACTATAAAATTCAAAAATTTGAAATGTGAAGAAGTTTCAGTAGCTATTACAAAATAATCAGGATCAATATCGATTATTTTATCAAAAGAATTGATGGCATTTTTATATTCAATGTTTCTTCTAGAATAGATAAAAATTTTATTGAATTTATTTATTCTTTTAAGAGAAATAAGATGTTTTTTTGCTATAGATCCATAACCAATGATTAAAATTTTATTAATCAATCAAAATCTCTCAAATGATTTTTTATATTCTGACCATTGACCAACATCAATCCAAGAATCTTCATAAATCGGATAAACACCAATCTTATATTTATTTTTTTTTGCAATCTCAACAAGGTGAGTAAAATCAAAATATTTATTTGGTGGTATTAATTTCATAACTCGTTTATTAAAAACATATAAACCAGAGTTAATTAAAAAATCATATTTCGGTTTTTCTATTATTTTTGTCAAGTTTCCTTTCTTATCTATTTTGCAATTACCATATGGTATAATATATTCTTTAGTACTAGCTACTAAGGTAATATCATTTGATTTTTTTTTATGAAAATCGAGTAAATCTAAATAGTCTGCATTTATAATCACATCACAGTTTGAAACAAAAAAATTATTAAGAATTTTATTCTTTGCTAAAAGAATGCCACCTATTGTTCCTAAAGTTTTTTTTTCTTCAAAAAAATTAATTGAAAACTTTTCTTTAATTTCTTGAATATATGCCTTTAATATCAAGCTTTTATAATTAATTATAAAATTAAAGTTTTGAAAACCTTGTATATGAAATTTTTCTATTATTCTCTCAAGTATAGTTTTACCATTAATGGGTATGAGAGGTTTGGGCAAAATTTCTGAAAAAGGCTGTAGTCTTGTTCCTTGTCCACCAGCCATAATTATAACTGGAATATTGATTTTTTTAATTGCATTTTTTTTATTATTATAAAAAATTTCATCCCAATGTAAAATTTCAACAACATTCTTTTTAGAATCAATTACTGGAATAAGATCGAATTTCTGCTTTAGAAACATTTTTTTTGCTTGTTGGTTAGTAAACTCACCATAAACAAGAAAACTAGGTTTTTTCTGAAAAATTCTAATAATTTTTGAATTTATATCTACACCTAAAACAATCGCTTTTCTTATATCACCGTCACTAAGGGTGCCAATTAATTTTTTATTATTATTAACAATTACTAAACATTTTCTTCCAGATTTGTTTAATAATTTTAGTGCCTGTTTTATGGAAATATCAGTTTTTGCAATTGTATTTTTCATAAATTAAAAAATTTTTTATTAAGATTTTTTGGCAAATTTATATTTTTTACTTTATTCAAAATTTTTTTTATAGTGTAATTTTTTTCATATGGATTTATAACAGAATTTAAAGAATTTACATATTTTTTACTAAACAATAAATTTAAAGATTTTATAATTTCATTTTTCATTGGTTTACAATTAATTATGCTTTCTGCCATATCTCTTCCCTGCTGCCTGTTGCCAATATTAATTGTTCCTGTATTTAAACTTGGTGCTTCAATAATCCCACTTGATGAATTGCCTATTATGCCATCAACTATTTTCAAAATACTTAAAAAAATCAAACTTCCTAAAGAAGAAAATAATCTTGTATTGTTAGGATGGTTAGATAAAAATTTTCTAATTAATTTTTTAATTTCTATATTTCCTGCATCTGCATTGGGGTAGGTAAATATAATCAATGTATCATTTAACATTGCAAGAGAATTTAGAATTTCTTTTAATGAATTAGAAGAGTTCATATGATCCAATGTCTCTGGATGGAAAGTTACCAAAAGATTCTTTTTTTTAAATTTTATATCAAGGATGTTTTCGAGTTTGGTTTTATTAATTAGTTTGCAATTATTAATTTTTTCTATTCCTAAACTTCCTACATTAAAAACTCTCTTTGGATCTTCTCCAAGCTGTATGACTCTTCTCTTGTAATTTTCTGTAGCAACAAAATGTAACCAGCTCATTTTAGTTATTGAATGGCGTATCCCTTCATCAATAGCTCCAGCTGTTGATTCCCCACCATGAATATGTGCTATAGGAATTTTTAAAAAATATGAAGCGATTGCAGCTGATAATATTTCATACCTATCTCCCAATAATACTACTAAAGATGGTTTTAATTCTTTAATAGCATCTGCAAAATTAATAAGAGCTATTCCTGTAGATTTTATCATCGCTGAGTTAGTGTCACTTGAAATCAATATTTCGATTTTTTTATTAATTTTGAATTTATCATTATTTATTTCCTTAATAGTTAAACCATGTTCTTCAGATAAATGAGCTCCGGTAACAATTATCTGTAAATTTAATTTACTGTCTTTTTTAATGGCTATGCATAGATTTCTTAAAAGTCCGTACTCAGCTCTACTTCCTGTAATTACACATATATTTTTTTTTTGCATTTAGTTGATTAACGAATCTTTCTTAAAATTTTTTCTTGAAACTTTACCAATATATCTATCCCAATAGATTGGAGATATTCCTGTGCCCGGTCGTTTTACAGTTAGATTAGATGAGGAAAAAACTTCTCCCTTTTTTATATCCTTTAAAGCAACTATAGATTTTCTAACTATTTTAATATTTTTTAACTCACTTTTAGATGGTTTTTTTAAATATGATCCTAATATAGACTCTGTGTTTCTAATATTTTGTGCCATTTTTTTAAATTGTTTTGGATCTAAACTTGTCTTATGATCTGGACCATTCAATTTTTTACTAATAGTAAAGTGTTTTTCAATAACCTTTGCACCTAATGATACAGCTACAATAGGAACTTCATCTGAATTAGAATGATCAGAATATCCTATTTCTACTTTAAATTTATTTTTTATAGTTAACATAGATCTCATATTGATATCTTCTATCGGTGATGGATATTCTGTATTACAATGCATTACAATTATATTTTTTTTTGGTGTCCCGGATTTAATTAATGTTTTGATAGCTAAGTCTATTTCTTCAATATTTGCCATACCGGTTGATAATATTAGTTTAGATTTCAATTTTCCCATAGCTGTAAGATAAGGCAAATTATTTATTTCACCTGAAGGTATTTTAAAAAGATTTATTTTAAAACTTTTAATGAAGTTAATACTTTCTATATCGAATACTGAAAAAAAAATTTTAATTTTTTTTTTATTAGCATAATTTATCAATTCGGAAATTTTACTTTCACTTAACTCTAATTTTTTCAACAACTTATATTGATCAATATTATTATTACTTATGTTTTTTTTTTGATATTGAGTTAGTTTAGTTTTTTTTAAAATTATATTTTCAGTTTTGAAAAACTGAAATTTAATGAAATCAGCTCCAACATTTTTAACTTCATCAACTAATTTTTTAGCTAAGCTTAATTTTCCATTATGATTAACTCCTGCCTCAGCTATTATAATTGTTTTATTATTTTTCATTTTATAAAATTAATTTATATTTAAATTACATCTAGTTGGATGATCTATATCACCATCATCTTTTGCAAACAATATTTCTTTAAAATTATTGAATTTAATTTTTTTTAACATTAAATATTAGAAATATATTTGCATATATTTGAACTAATAAATTTTATTTGTTTAACTGTTAAAATAGGACTACTAGGCAAACAAAGTCTATTAGTATATACGTTGTTCAGATAATTAATATTATCACTTCCATATTTTAAAAATGGTTTTTGTAAGTGATTAGGGTACCATAGAGGTCTAGTTTGAATCCCACGCCTATAAAGTTTTAAGATCAATTTTTTTAAATTCTTTTTATTAATTTTTTTATTAACTTCTAATATATTTAACCAATTATTACTATTGCAAAATCCAGGTGTAGATGAAATATTTAGATTGGAAATATTTATAAAAAAATCTTTATAATTTAAGTGGATATTTTTTTTTATTTTTAAAATTTTGTTTATGTTATTTAATTGGGAAATTCCAAGTGAGGCCTGGATGTTATTTAATTTATAATTATAACCTATCTCATTATGTATATGAAAAATATCGTCATCTTTAGATTGATTAATATAATAACGAGCCTTCTCAGCGATTGAAATATAATTAGTTAATATGGCGCCTCCACCTCCGGTGGTAATAATTTTGTTGCCATTAAAAGATAAACAACCTATGATTCCAATAGTTCCAGTATGTTTGTTTTTGAATTTGCCATTATTATAAAATGTACCTAAACTTTCAGCAGCATCTTCAACTATGAAAATATTATTTTTTTTACAAAAATCATATATTGGCTCAATATTAGCAGCATTTCCAAAAGTATGAACTAGAACTAAAGCTCTGATTCTTTTTCCAGTTTTAATGTTAGTTAAGCAATTTTTATTTTTGTATTTTGTTTTTTTTGTTTTATTTTTTAAAAAGCTTAAAAGCTTTTGATTATCAATTGTATAATACTTATCAATATCTATAAAAAAAGGTGATAATTCATTATAGATTATTGAATTTACTGCAGCAATAAAAGTTAATGACGGGACTAGAACCTCGTCATTTTTATCAATATTTAAAAGTTTTAGAGATAGGTGTAAGGCAGATGTTCCGTTTGAGCATGCAACAACATATTTTGAACCTGTATAATTTGACAATTTTTTTTCAAATTTTGATATCATAGGTCCAGCACTTGAAACCCACCCGGATTTGACGCATTCAATTACTTTTTTTAAATCTGACTTATCAATAAATGGTTCGTGTAAATATATCATTTAATTTATATAAGTTTTTTGATTGTAAAATACTATAATTATATTTTTTTAATTAAAAACATTAACTATAATTTAAGATAAAATTTTTTTGGTTATCTTTACAGTTTCAAATGTTTCTTTTATATCTTGTGCTGGCCAATGCAATTTTTTATCTAAAATTAATTTTTTAAAAAAAATTAATTGTTTATAAAAACCTGGCTTAAATTCTGTATCATTTTTTGATGGCTGAATTATTGTTTTGTTAAAACGATGATCTATTAGATATCCTTTTTCAAGAGGGTCAAAAACAGCTGAAATTCTATCACCAAAAAGTTTTACGGACCAGCCTCCAGGAGAATACCAATTAGATACATAAGTGGCTATTATTTTTTTTTTCGATTTTAAAATCATTGAAAATTGGTCGCCATTTATATTATATATTGAATTTTTTATGGAAAAAATTTTATCAAATTCTCCGCCAAAATATCTTAGTAAATCAATTGTATGAGTGGAGTTTGCATATATCCAATTATATAACAATTTTCCGGTTTTTCTTTTTTTTATTTTCCAAAAACGTTCGTGACCTTCGATTAGAATGCCATACAGTTCTCCCTTTTTCTTAATATGCTCTATTCCTTTTTCAAACACTGAATAAAATCTCCTATTATAACCTACCATATTAAGAGTTTTATATTTATTAGCTAAACGTAAAAGTTCTTTTGCTTGTTTAAAGTTTAAGCCAACTGGTTTTTCAGTAAAAAAAATTTTTCTATAAGGAATTATTTTCTTTATAACATTGAATGATTCGTCTGGACTAACTAATACAATAACTGCTTGTATACGATTATCCCTCATCATTTCATCAATAGTTTTATAAACTTTTACAGATTTATTTTTTCTTGCAAATTTAAATGAATTTTTATTTGTTTTAGTAAAAACACCACTAATATTAAATTCTTTAATTTTTAAGATAACTTTGTAATGCTCATTAAATATATGTCCAAGGCCAATAACACCTAAGTTTATTTTAGACATAATATATGTTCTTATTAAACCTATGATGATTTTCTTTGATCCACTTAATTGTTTTTTCTATACCTTCATCTAAAGATATTTTTGGAGACCACTCTGTAAATTTTACAAATTTTGAGTTATCCGCTTGCAATCTCTCAACTTCACTTTCTTTTTTTCTTATCCTAGCGTTATCAGATAATATTTTTTTTCTTATATTTATTTTAGAAAATATAATTTCAATTAGTCTATTTAAATTTATCATTTGATTACTACCAACATTAAAAATTTCACCGTACAATTCATTACATTTAATTGCTTTTAAATATGCATCACATAGATCTAACACGTAAGTAAAATCCCTTTGAACATGTAAATTGCCTAATTTCAACTCATTATCTGCGTTTAAACATTGCAATATTATAGTTGGAATTATAGCTCTAGCAGATTGTCTAGGGCCGTAGGTATTAAAAGGACGAATGATCTTTAATGGAATATCAAATGAATTATAATAACTCAAGCCTAAATGATCTGCTGATATTTTACTTGCTGCATATGGAGATTGAGCATTAAGTCTATGCTTCTCATCTATTGGAATACTTTGGGCAGTCCCATATACCTCAGAGGTGGAAGTAATTATGACTTGTTCAGTATTTAAATTTTTTATTGATTCTAGAACATTATATGTCCCTTCTAAATTTGTTTTTAAATATGCGATAGGAGATATATAAGAGTAAGGTATTCCAATCAAAGCAGCTAAATGTATGCAAATTGAACAGTTTTTTAGAGCTTTATTTACGGAGTCATAATCTCTAATATCCCCCAATATAAATTCAATATCATTAAAATATTTTGAATTTTCTAGATAGCCATAACTACTATCACTATTGTATCTATCAAAAGCTAAAACCTGATAATTGTTTTCAACTAAATATTCTACTAAATTTGACCCTATAAAGCCAAATGCCCCTGTAACTAATATTTTTTTTTTACTCAAAGTGTTTTATCTAAATTTGAATGTTTCTATATTAACGAACAGCCGCCATCAACCAAAATTTTGACCATATGATTTAAGTTCTCGCCTTTTAAGTTGAATATATCTACATAATTTTTCATAAATAATAATAGTTTAAATTACTTTCCATGCTATAATATTAAAATCTTCAATAAATTACTCAATAAGCCAGTAAAAATTTAATATTCCTGTATATATTTTTTTTTTACAATTTTACAAATTTATTTAATATCAGCCCTAAAGGTAAAAAATATATTGCCCCCAACCAATTATTAAAAAAACTTCCTGTAGGAGCTAATGGCCACAAACTAATATAAATTGCTGCATAAAAGCAAATTTGATGATCTGGTATTAAATTTTTTTTTTTAATTATCATATTTAAAAAATGCTTAATAAACAAGTAATTTACATACAGAAAGAACATAAAAACAAATGCAAAACCAAAGATGCCAGTCTCAACTAATAATTGTATATATGAATTATGGGGATGTGATTGACAGCCGTCAACACTGCCATCTTCAATAGTGTATGTATTATATTTAACTTCTTTGCATTTTTCTCTAAAAAGTTTTGGACCTATACCAAATAGAGGGTAATCTTTATAAATTTTTAAGGCAGAGGAATATATAACTTGATGTTGAATTGAAAAAGCATTAATTTTATCACTTAAAATATTTGTCTGTTTTAATGTTTTGTAAATAACCCTCTCTTTAACTTTTTCATCAATAGTAAAAATTAATGTTGCTACAATCAATGAAATTATAAAAGCCATTAATCTATAAAATTTCCATTTACTAATTAAAGCAGTTATTAAAAAAGTTGATAAAAATACATAAAATATTGAACTTCTTTCACCTGATAAAATAACTAAAACATCTATCAACAAAACTAAAATTAAAGATATAATAATTTTATGCTTAGAATCACCATACAATAAAATAGCTAATCCTAAAAATACCGGTGTTAACCTTGATAAATAGCTACCCAAAATTTTCTCATCTAAAAATAAGCTGCTCACCCTGACTCCGTCATATTCAAAACCAAGAATATTGTAGCCTGTGAAATATTGAAAAAAACCATCAAATATAAGAATCAAAAATGACGCAGATAATGAAATAAATAAATAGTTGTATATTTTTGAATTTTTTGAAACAACTAAATCAATTGATAAAATAAAAAATAAATACCTAAAATAAAATAAAGAGCTCTCAAAAGATAAAAGAAAATTTTCAGAAAATAATGATCTTAAAACAATATAAAAATAAAAGATTACAAACAATAATACGAACTTATTAAAAAAATTTATTTTACGTTTATATTTAATTGAATAAATTATAAACAAAATACCTGTTAACGATACAGCTATATCTGTAGGAGCGGGTCCGGCAATCAGGCAAAATGGTAAAATAGAAATTAATATAATTTGAATATTTAGATTTAAATTAAAATACATTCATATGCGAATCTGATGAGTTTTGTATTGATCTATCATTAAAACAATAAATATAGAAAAAATACAGGAAAACAAAATAGTTATTGATATATAAATTAACATTAATTCAAGTGAAATTCCAAAATAAGAAATAGTAATATCAGATAAAATAAATAAATTAAGTTCAGAGTCGGATATTAAATCTTTGTTCATAATTTGCAATATAAGATAATCATCTTCTAATATACTTAATATTTGATTGTTAGCGAAAATTTGAGGTAAATTTTGACTTGGATTAATTATTTGTTCTTCTAAAATAGATATTCGTTTTTGCAGAGCAATATATCTCGAAGCTGGATCAATTTGCGAAAAATAAGGTTCAGATGTATCAATTGGTTTTGAAGCAATAACGCTTTGAATCGATCCTAACGCATCAACTTCTGCATTAATTTCAGAAACTGCTCGAACAATATCAGCCTGCTCTTTAACCTTCTGAATT
>Ga0187833_10001475_pt1 | contig 26850 bp, 27 predicted proteins | sample ETNtaG_37_FD_167968 | JGI IMG/M metagenome (GOLD analysis project Ga0187833, IMG submission 167968) | Marine microbial and viral communities from oxygen minimum zone, Eastern Pacific Ocean - ETNP2014_SV_400_PacBio MetaG (Illumina Assembly) | ecosystem: Environmental > Aquatic > Marine > Hypoxic...
GTCTTTTGCATGTCGGGGTGATCGCCGTTACACTTCGCCGTTTTCTCCTCATCCCCGTTGCCGTTGATAGAGGGCGCCCATGGGCGAAGCTGTCGAACCGGACCGGCAAGCCACGTCAACCGACGGATCGAAACGGGTAGAACTCGCGCTCGGCGATGAACTCGTCCTCCTCGTTCCGCCGGATGACGCCGCCAATCCGGAAATATCAATCGTCGTCCCGGCGCTCGACGAGGAAGTGACGATCGGCGAATTCGTCGATTGGTGCCAACAAGGAATCGGCAAGGCGGCTGTCGCCGCCGAGATTCTGATCATCGACAGTTCAAGCGACCGGACGGGCGAAATTGCTCTCGCCAAGGGGGCGAGGGTGCTGAAAACGCCGAAACGCGGACTGGGACGCGCTTATATCGACGCCATCGCCATCATCCGCGGCAAATACGTCATTCTGGGCGATGCCGATTGCACCTACGATTTCCGCGAGATCGCGCCGTTTGTCGAGCGCTTCCGGGAAGGCTACGAGTTCGTCATGGGATCGCGCTTCGCCGGTTCGATCGAAGCCGGCGCCATGCCGGCGTTGCATCTTCATTTCGGAACGCCGCTGACCAATTTCATTCTTAACCTTATTTACGGCACGCGTTTTTCCGACATCCACTGCGGCATGCGCGGATTGACCCTGGCTGCCCTCAAGAGAATGAATCTGCGTTCGCAATCCTGGGAATACGCCTCCGAGATGGTCATCAAGTCGGTGCGTATGAACTTGCCGACCGTCGAGGTCCCGGTCCGCTTCCACAAGGACAAACCGGGACGCTTGAGCCATCACAAGCGGATCGGCTGGTATTCTCCTTGGCTCGCCGGTTGGATTAACTTGCGGGCGATGCTGGTCCATGGAGCCGATTTTTTCGTCATGAAGCCCGGCCTTCTGCTGCTCGCCCTTGGCCTCGCCGTCACCCTTTCCCTGGCCGCCGGCCCGCTGACCATCGGCGGCGTGACGTTTTCCCTCAATACCATGCTGCTGGGCTCGACGATGGCGGTCGTCGGCCTGCAATGCGTGTTTCTGGGGTGCATGGCGCAAACGCTCTACGACGCCACCGGCGCGGCGCGCCGGCGGTGGCTCGATTTGTTCGCTTTCACGCCGACAATGGCCGTCTGCGGACTGCTGTTTCTGACCGGTTTGGGTTTCGCCTTCAACTTCCTAGCCGCCTTCGTACAGGTGGGGTTCACGGTGACGGCGGAAATCCTGGCGGCCAACCACATGGCGGTTGCCGGTCTGCTGGCGATCATCCTGTCGTTCCTGACTTTCGTGTCGACCTTGTTGCTGCACGCCGTTGCCGCCTACATGCCGGACGAGTATTCCGGCAACGGCGGAAAATGACGACCCCATGCAGCGCCAAGGCTCCTTCGGCGAGACAAGGCGGAAGACCTGGGTGGATCGGTTTGGCATCTGGCTTTCGGCCCGCCGGATCAAGGCCTCCGTCAACGGCATCACCGGCAAACGGATCGCCGATTTCGGATGCGGTTATCACGCCGAAATCGGCCGTTCGTTCCTCGATTCCGCCGGCCGCCTCGTCCTCGTGGATATTGCGCTGGCGGCGGACTTAAAGGCGCGTCCCAATGTCACGGCGATCGAAGGTCGGTTGCCTTCGGCGTTGCGCGAAATCGCCGGCGGCTCCCTGGATATCATCATTTGCAATTCCGTTCTCGAGCACCTTTGGACACCGCTCGACACCCTCGGGGAAATCCACCGCCTGCTGGCCCCGGCCGGCCAATGTTTGCTCAACGTGCCGTCGTGGCGGGGCAAATGGTTCCTAGAGTTTTCGGCCTACCGCCTCGGTCTCAGTCCGCCCGAGGAAATGGACGATCATAAAACCTATTACGATCCCAAGGACCTGTGGCCGTTGCTGGTCAAGGCGAACTTCAAGCCGGCGAACATCCGTTGTTTCAAGCACAAGTTCGGACTGAACACCTTCGCCATCTGCACGAAGGACTCCTTGGGCGAAAGGGGCGATGCCTGAATGACGGCCGGTGGCGACGGCGATGGCGTGGACGGGATGGATCGATGGGACCGCCACTGGCGGCGTTTCGCCGAGTCCGCCCGAGTCAATCCGGCGCAAGCCTTCCGGCGGCGTTTGATCTTGCATCTGCTGGGTGGCGAGGCGGCGGAGCCGGGGGCGGCGATCCTCGACATCGGCTGCGGATCGGGCGACTTGCTGGCTGAACTGGCCGCCCACCTCCCCGGGGCCATGTTCGCCGGCATCGACAACAGCAAGACCGGCCTCGCCTAGGTGCGCCGGAAGCTGCCGCGAGCACAACTCCTGCAATGGGATATGACCAGCGCCGCCGAGGCCCCGGAGCCGCTTCGCCAATGGGCCGGCCACGCCGTTTGTTCGGAGGTCCTGGAACACCTTGACGATCCGGCCGGCGTTCTTGCCAACGCCAGGGCGTTCATCAAGCCCGGCGGCCGGCTGGTGATCACCGTTCCGGGGGGACCGATGAGCGCGTTTGACCGCCATATCGGCCATCGGCGCCACTACACCAAGGCCTTGCTCGGCCAAGTGTTGCTTGCCGCCGGATTCGAAACCGCCAAGGTGGCGGCGGCCGGATGGCCGATGTTCAACCTTTACCGGCTGGCCGTTTTGCTGCGCGGCGGCCGGCTTATCGAGGATGCCGCCGGCGCTCCCGGACCGCTGGCGAGGACGGCAATGGGCCTGTTCCGCCACCTCATGCGCCTGACCTTGGCCGACACGCCATGGGGATGGCAGATCGTCGCCGTGGCCCGAAAAAAAAACTGACCGGCGGCTTTCGCCCGCCGCGGCGATACGGACCCCGCGATGCCTGGTTATTTGGGCTCCGGCACGTAGCGCAGATAGGGTTTTTCGGTACGCCAGCCGTCGGGATATTTTGCCTTTGCGGCTTCGTCGGAAACCGTCGGGACGATGATCACTTCTTCACCGTGTCTCCAGTTGGCGGGCGTCGCGACCTGATGGTTGGCCGTGAGTTGCACTGAATCGATGACCCGGAGAATCTCATCGAAATTCCGGCCCGTCGCCATGGGATAAATGAGGATGAGCTTGATCTGCTTGTCCGGGCCGATGAGGTAGACGTTGCGCACGGTCAGATTATCCGCGGCAGTGCGTCCTTCCGCCGAACCCGGCGTCTCCGCCGGCAGCATGCCGTAAAGCTTGGCGACGGCCAGATCCTCGTCGCCGATCAACGGATAATTCACCGCCGCGCCCTGGGTCTCCTCAATATCCTTGGACCAGGCGATATGATCAGCGACCGAATCAACGCTCAAGCCGATGGCCTTGATGCCGCGTTTATCGAACTCGGGCTTCAGTTTCGCCACGGAGCCGAGTTCCGTGGTGCAGACGGGGGTGAAGTCCTTGGGATGGGAAAAAAGCAAACACCAGCCGTCACCCATCCATTCGTGAAGGTGGATGGTGCCTTCCGTGGTTTCCGCCGTAAAATCTGGCGCTTCACTGCCAATTCTCAATGACATTTTCTTGGCCTCCGAGTTTGTAAATTGACGGCTGTGAATTATCCGATATTTCTCGGATAACCTGAAAATTTTCTCCTATCGTAGCAAAATTTAATCGCCACTATAACGGTTTTTCCCGCGCCGCCGCCCAACAGCCCGATTTTGTCAGGTTCATCCCGGAATTCCAGGATGAACCAATTTTTTGGGGTCGGAGATGTCTAGGGGTGGTTGGTTTTTACTCGGTCATGGCATTCCGCGGACGAGGTTCGCGGAGGCGGAAGCCAATACCAATTCTCTATCCATGGATTATCATCAATCCATGATGCGTCCGAAGCGGGCCTGGTCCTGGAACATCACCCTTGGAGGCAAGCCCTTGGCGGCCGCCGCCACCTTGGCCTCGGCTACGATGCCGCCGAAGTTTTTTTAAACGAGGCGGCGGCCCGCGGGTTGGGCTTCGGATGACGGGGGCGGGGCGTGATCTTCCGCCAGCCGTGGCGGTGAAGCAGATCATAAACCGTCGACTTCGCCACCTTGCGGCCAACCTTTTCCTCGAAAGCCGCCTGTATCTTGCCGACTTCCAAAATGCCGCCGGGATCGAAGGCGTCACGAAAACCCTCGATCCACGATGCTTTTTCCTCTTCCGTCAGGTAGGCGTGGTAACGCCCGCCCTTGCCCGACAGTTTGAGCGCCGCCTCGCCATCCCGCAAAAAGGCGCTGTGCAGGTTCCGCACCGTGCCGACGTCAAAACCGACCATGTCGGCGATCCGTCGCGGCGGAAGGCCATGCCCGGAGCGGAAATAGATGCATTGGGCGCGCTTCAGTTCGCTGATATTCCGTGCTTCGCTCATCAGGGCGCGCATCCGTTCTGAGGTGCCTTCGGGAAAGGAGCGGCGATAAACGGACATGACAATCTCCAACATGAAAACAGTGAGGGAAATCGTCTCATATATCCATTAATAGAAAGCTAATTGGTACAGGTCGCCGGAACAGCCTCTGGCATTGACGGACCCCCAGCGCGATCGCCCACTTCCGTGCGATAAAGGCCGACAGCGTTTTGCCGCCCCAAAGATCGGCGGCGAGGCCGAAGTCCGAGGGAGAACACCGCGGCGCCGAGGCGATCCGCTCCAGATGCTTGCTTTCCAAACGGCTCGGACGGCCGGGACGGTCCGCCCCTCGGCGAGGCCGGCGAAACCTTCCGCCTCGAACCGCTAGTGGCCCGCGGCCTTGCGGCAGCTCATCCCCTGGGCCACCGGTAGAACGCCATGCGGCCGGTGGCCGTAACGCGATTCCTCCGAACGGCGGATTTCATCTTGTCGGAGATGGCAAGCGGTTTCACGCCAAAACGATACCCACAGGGGTCAGTACCATGCGCAATTACTTATGTCGTTATGGTATGGTTCAGAGCCATGCCTGGCTCACGGGGTAAGCTTTCAGACCTCTGGGCTAAAGGGTCCGGGCAATGCGGAACCCGACGATGTTGTGCCGTTCGCCGGCGTCGATCCAGTTGCGGCTGGCGGAGCGCGCGTTCCACGGTTTGTTGATCCAGGAACCGCCTCGAACAACGCGCTCGCCAAAGGATTCCAAATCCCCAATCATATCTGGATAAACGTCGGTATGCTCGCCGTATGCGCCTTTCTCGTGAAGGTCCGCGCACCATTCCCAAACATTCCCGTGCATATCGTGCAAACCAAGAGGGTTTGCCGGAAACCGTCCTACATTCTTCGTCTTCCCACGAAATTTACCCACCCGGCCAATGTCATAAACGAAGTCCCCGGCATAGTTTCCCTCTTGGTCGGTGATCGTCCTGCCGCAATGGAACGGGGTTTTCGTTCCGGCACGGCAGGCGTATTCCCATTCCGCTTCCGTCGGCAGCCGATAATTGTGCCCCGTCGCCTCGCTAAGCCAGCCGCAATAGGTAACAGCGTCATCCCAGCTCACGTCGATGACGGGACGGCCGCCACGGCCCCAGTTCACGTCGCCGGGAGAGTGGCCGTGGCCGCTTTCGCGAACGAAGTGGTCGAACTCATCGAACGTCACCTCGTATTTGCCCAGGGCAAACGGCGCCGGAAACACGACCCGGTGCTGGGGACCCTCCTCTAAATACCGCTTTTTCTCGCCCTCCGGCGAGCCCATCAGGAAATCGCCTGCCGGGATCTCCACCATCTCCGGCGCAAAGGGCGCGTCGCGGAACACCCGGCCAGGGCTCGCGATGTTCTCCTTAAGCTTCTGCCGCGCCGCTTCCTCTTCCTCTTCTCTCAGCTTGCTCGAATATTCCTGCTCGTGCGTTTTCGTTATCCATGCCTCGTACCTCAAAATATATACCATGTAGCATATCATGAGAAAAAAGATCGCCCAAGCGAATAGATTTTCGTCGATCGGAACTAATAATAGATTTTCTTCGATCGGACCTATTGACAATTTAGCCTCCACTTTCTCCCGTTCTTTCCTTGGCGCGGGCGAATCTCCTTGACGACATTGTCGTCGCCGACTGCAATCATCGGCGCGCCTTGAGCGCCACCGCCATCAAAAGCACAGTGCCGCAATAAGGACACGCCCTCCAATCCGGTTCCACGGGCTTCCAGCAATCCGGATATTCACGGGAAGCGGAGATCGAAAATCCATCTCGACAGAACTTTGCCGCGACCGGCCGGCGGGGTTCCCGCGACCTTGACAGAATCGTTCCATGCCTCCTTTTTGAGCGCGTCTTTTTCGGCATCCTACAGTTTTCAGTTCAGCGATGGAACCCACATATCTTTGTTTCTCAACGGAGGCGTGGGCCTGGCTGGTGGGCGTTTTAACCACGCCCACGACACTTTTTTCGGGAACCAGAGCGAATGCGTTTAATGAACGGATATCCCGTGCCGTGGAGGGTTGACCGCCATACCGATGTGCCGGTGATATATCTCCGTGGTCTCCGTGTTAAAATAAAGCTTTTGCTTCCAGCGCGGCTTCGGCGGGCGACGCGGCGGCTGGGGGGGCAACGTCGTTTTTGAACACAGAGCGCAGAGAGAAGACACGGAGATCACAGAGAGAGATAGATTAAATCGATTCTGGCCATATTTCTTGATATAGGAATTTAAATGCGTATGGCGTCACCGTATTTTCCATGGGGCGCCGGCGCCTCAGTCGAACAGTATTTCCGCGAAGGCGATTCCACGTTCGGCGACCCATACGAGATGCTCGGCCATCGACCCGGCGAGGCCGTAAAAAAAGACGAGCGCCATGATCGTTAACACGGCGGCGAGCGCGCCCTCCGCCCAGCGGAGAACCAGGTACCTGGCCGCCACCGTGAGCTCCGCCGCGCTCGCGTAACCCGGATCGGGTTTCGCCGGCTTTTGCAGAATCTTGATTGTCCGCCGGCGCCAGCGGCTGCCGAGGGCGAAGAGGCCGGTCCACAGCATCGCCAGATGGGCGGCCGTGGGAACCAGGGTGCTGAACAGCATGCCACCGACCCAAAGGTGGTCGCCGAAGGTCGCGTCGTCCGCCGAGACGCGCGCCAGAAGAGGTTTCAGCGGCAGCAGTTCGCCGTCCTCCAACGGCCCGACGATCAGGTTGGAATGTTGGACGACCCACGGAATGATCGATTGGACGACCCACGGAACGACTAGGTTGAAGGATTGGATGGCCCACGGAACGACGAAGGCGAGTGCGGCCAGGAGCACCGCCGCCGCCGCGAGATCGATCACCGTATGGCCGAGGATGATCCGGATGCGGATCGCCCCCTTGCCGAGCAAACGCCGGCCGAGCCGCCGGCTCACCGAAAGCGACAGGTAGTCCAGAAAGCCGTTCGCGATCGGCAACAGGAAAAAAAACAGAACGATAACGAGAAATCCTGGATTCCAAACACCGCCTCTGAGGGCGAGGCTGAAGGCGACAAGGCCGGCTAAGACGAAGAAGCGGGCGCCGGCGATGGCGAGGAAGAAGGCGAAGGTGACGGCGAAGGCGACGGCGAAGGCGACGGTGCCGACGACGGCGGGGGCGAAGGCGGCGGCGACGGCGACGATTGCGAGGATGAAGACGAAGGTGACGGCGAAGGCTCCGGCGTAGGCGGTGATGGCGAGGAGGAAGGCGAAGACGCCGGCGGAGTAGCCATCAAGCCCGAGCAGCCCGTACAACACGCCAAACGCCGAAACACCGAACACCACCGCCACGACGCCCCCAACCAGCCATTCCGGCCAACCCCTCGGCAACAGCCGCCTCGCCCGCGCCCAAAACCAGGCATCGATGACCTCCTGCTTCCAGGCGACGAGGCCAAGGGCGGCCAGGGAAGCGACGAGTGCGCCGGCGATCCCGCCGCGCGCCGCCGGGTCGACGATCTTTCCCAAAAAACCGACCGGACCCAGGCCGCCCGGCCCGCCGAAGCCCCAGCCGGCGACGAAAAACACGAAAGCGTAGGCCACCGCGATCCCCGCGCAGAGCCAGACGCCACGCCATTGGAAGAACAGCCGCTCGCCGAACCAGCGGTCGAGCCGATCCAGCACCGCCGCGAGCCAGCCGCGGTAAGTTGCAACGAAACCGGGCAAGAGAAGCTCTGCGAGTTTGTCCTCCCGCGTTTTGGGATCGGCAAGGTCCGCACGCGCCCTGTTCAGCATATGGAGGCAAATCGCCACCGCCGCCGCCGCCAGTACGGCGGCGACCGGTATCAGCACGTCCTTCGCGAACTCCACCACTCCACCGACTCCCCATCGAACCGGGACCGGCCGTCCCTCCGCCGAAGCGGTCTCGGAGGCCGTCCGAAAATAACCGCTTGAAAATTATGGCCCATGATACACGTTATTGTCATCACCGGGCTCGCCGCCTAAGCCATAGGCGGCGCGCAAGGCGTCCTTGCCGGCCAGCTCCAAGAGCTCGTCACAAAACAACCGCGTCACTTCTACTTCCGTCGTCATGCCCGGCCTTGAGCCGGGTATCCACGCGGTCGATGCCGAGCATGAGGCCCGTGGATGGCCGGATCAAGTCCGGCCATGACGACGGAAGGGAGGATGGCGATTCGTTTATTCTGTTACGGCCACTAAAGGGATTCAGCTTTGCTATGGCTCGACCGGGCGCCGAGACCGGCCACTTGCCGCAAGCCGCCGCAAGCCCGAAATCCAGGCCCCATGACCGTTGACAACGAAGGCCGAAGGGCTATAATGCCGCCGCTTTGCACGGGCCTTTGGGGCTCCGTGGAAAGCCATGAATCCATTGACCCTGATCCATTGACCCTGATCCATTGACCCAATGGGGCTCCGATGTTCGCAGTCTTCAAGACCGGCGGCAAGCAGTACAAGGTGGCGGCAGATGACGTCATTACCGTCGAGACCCTGCCCGGCGATGCCGGGTCCGAGGTCAAGTTCCATGACGTGCTGATGATCGGCGGCGACGGCAAGGCGCCCAGCGTCGGCGCGCCCCTTCTCGCCAAGGCCACCGTTTTCGCCGAAGTGATGGAGCAAAGCCGGGGGCCGAAGATCATCGTCTTCAAGAAGCGCCGCCGCACGGGCTATCGCCGCAAAAATGGCCACCGCCAGAACCGGACCGTGCTCCGCATCACCGGCATCAGCACCACCGGTGTCAAGCCGGTGGCCAGAAAAACGGCGGCCGTGGAGCCGGCGGCCACAGGGCCATGGGACAAAGAACAAGCGGCCAAAACCGAGGACAGTAAACCAGCGGCCAAAACCGAGGAGTAGGGCAAGATGGCGCATAAAAAAGCAGGCGGCAGTTCCCGCAATGGCCGCGATAGCGCCGGCCGGCGCTTGGGCATCAAGAAATACGGTGGCGAAATCGTCGTTCCGGGCAACATCATCATCCGCCAGCGCGGCACCAAGTTCCATCCCGGCGTCGGCGTCGGCATCGGCAGGGACCATACGATTTTCGCCCGCGTCGAAGGCCAAGTCAGGTTCCGGCGCAAAGCCGCCGGACGGGTTTTCGTGGCGGTGGAGCCGTCAGCTTAGTGGCCTGTATCATCTAAATTGCACCCCTACGACGGCCTTGCGAGGTTTCCGGCTAGGAGCGCGTCGCGCCGTGGTGTCCGTGCACCACAAGCGGCGCGCGACGACGTCCGGAAGCCTCGCAAGGCCGTCGTAGGGGTGCAATTTAGATGATACAGGCCACTAGGCCCGATTACCATCTGGCCACTGTGCTCTTAAGCGGGGGAATGGCCGGCCATTCCCCTTTTTGATTCGGAGCCGGCGATGAAATTCCTCGATGAAGCGAAAATTCACGTAAAAAGCGGCGACGGCGGCAATGGCTGCGCCTCTTTCCGGCGCCAAAAAAATATCCCCTTCGGCGGTCCCGACGGCGGCGACGGCGGTAGCGGCGGCGACGTTATCGCCGTTTGCGAGGACGGCCTCAACACGCTGATAGATTACCGCTACCAGCAGCATTTCAAGGCCAAGCGCGGCGGCAACGGTTCCGGCCGCGACCGCACCGGCGCCGGCGGCGAGGACGTTTTGTTGAAGGTTCCCGTCGGCACCCAGATCCTGGCCGATGACGGCAACATCCCGATCGCCGATCTGACCGCCCTGGGCCAGCGCGTGGTCCTGGCCAAGGGCGGCGGCGGCGGTTTCGGAAACACTCATTACAAATCCTCGACCAACCAAGCCCCCCGCCGCGCCGATCCCGGCCGCGGCGGCGAGCAACGGTGGCTGTGGTTGCGCCTGAAACTGATCGCCGATGCCGGCATGGTCGGCTTGCCCAACGCCGGCAAATCCACCTTGCTTGCCGCCGTCACCGGCGCCCGGCCGAAAATCGCCGCCTATCCGTTCACCACCCTTCATCCCAATCTCGGCGTTGTCCAAGTCGACGAGGACGAGTTCGTGCTGGCCGACATTCCCGGTCTCATCGAGGGCGCCAGCGCCGGGGCGGGACTGGGTTTCCGCTTTCTCGGCCATGTCGAGCGCTGCCGGGTGTTGCTGCATCTTGTCGATGGCACCGGCGGCGACGTCGCCGCCGCCTACCGGAACGTGCGCCGGGAGTTGCGGGCTTACGGCGCCGGTCTCGAAGAAAAACCGGAAATCGTCGCCCTCAATAAGTGCGATGCGTTAAGTTCCGAGGAGACGAAAAGCAAGCGCGCCGCCTTGGCCGGCGTTTCCGGCCAGACCGTTTTGACCATCTCCGGTGTCGCCAAAACCGGTGTAAAGGGCATGTTGCGCGCCGTCCTCGCCGCCATCAATGAACGGGCCGACGCCGGCCACCGAAAAAGCCAAGCCTACGCGCCATGACCGCAAAACAGCATACTCCCAGCCTGGAGGCCGGGCGCCGCGTCATCGTCAAGATCGGATCGGCTTTGCTCGTCGACGCCGAGCGGGGCACCCTTCACCGGCGATGGCTGGAGGCCCTGGCCGCCGACCTGGCCCGATGCCGGGAACGCCGGCAGGATGTCATCATCGTCTCGTCGGGCGCCATCGCCCTCGGCCGAAGGCACTTGCGATTTTCCGGCGGCGATCTCAAGCTCGAAGAGAAACAAGCGGCGGCGGCCACCGGCATGGTACGCTTGGCGCATGCCTACGAAGAGGTGCTGGGGCGCCAAGGCATGACCGTCGCGCAGGTCCTTCTGACATTGGACGACAGCGATAACCGGCGCCGCTACCTGAACGCCCGCAACACGCTCTCGACATTGCTGCGTCTTGGCGCGGTGCCGCTGATCAACGAGAACGACACCGTTGCCACCGACGAGATCCGGTTCGGCGAAAACGACCGCCTGGCCGGCCGGGTCGCCGCCATGATCAGCGCCGATGTCCTGGTTCTGCTTTCCGATATCGACGGGTTTTACAGCGCCGACCCCCGCCGAGAACCCGGCGCCCGGCATATCCCCATCATCGACCAAATTACCCCGGAGATCGAGGCGATGGCGGGTTCGGCCCGGACCGATTACGGCAGCGGCGGCATGATCACCAAAATCGCCGCCGCCAAGAGCGCCGTCGCCGCCGGTTGCGCCACGGTGGTCGCCGACGGCAAGCCGTTACACCCCTTGCGGGCCATCGAGGATGGGGCGCGTTGCACTTGGTTCCTGCCTCGGGCCAACCCGCGCGCGGCGCGCAAACATTGGATCGCCGGCATCCTCGGGCCGGCCGGCGCCATCACCATCGACAACGGGGCGATGAAAGCTCTCGGCAACGGGAAAAGTCTGTTGCCGGCGGGCGTCACCGAAGTCGAGGGCGCTTTCAAGCGTGGCGACGCGGTCATCGTCAAAGCCGGCGACGGCCGCAAAATCGGCCGCGGGCTTTCGGCCTATTCGGCCGATGACGCGCGCCGGATCATGGGCCATAAAAGCGGTGAAATCGAAAGCCTTCTCGGCTATCGTGGGCGCGATGAAATGATCCACCGCGACGATCTGGTGCTGTCATGACCATAGATGATTCCGCTGTCCGGAGCGAGGATATTCCGGCCCTGATGCGCCGTATCGGCGCCGAGGCCAAGGCGGCGGCGGCGGTTTTGGCCGGCGCCTCGACTGAAAGCAAGGACGAGGCCTTGCGGCGTTGCGCGGCCGCCTTGCGGGATCGCCGCCATCGGATCGCCGCCGCCAACGGCAAGGACATGGCGGCCGGCGAGCAAAAGGGCCTCACCAAGGCCATGCTCGACCGCCTGGCCCTCGACGACGGGCGCATCGAAGCCATGGCTTCGGGCCTCGAGGCCATCGCCGGGCTGGCCGATCCGGTGGGCGAGGTGATGGCCAAGTGGGACCGTCCCAACGGGCTCCGCATCAGCCGGGTGAGGGTGCCGCTCGGCGTCATTGGCGTCATTTACGAATCCCGGCCCAATGTCACCGCCGACGCCGGCGCCTTGTGTCTCAAATCAAGCAACGCCGCCATTTTACGCTGCGGCTCCGAGAGTTTTCATTCCTCGGCGGCGATCATCGATTCGCTCGGCCATGGGCTAGCCCTGGCGAACCTGCCCGTCCCGGCCATCCAATTGGTGCCGACCCGCGACCGCGCCGCCGTCGGCGAAATGTTGTCGATGACCGATTGCATCGACGTCATCGTGCCGCGCGGCGGCAAATCGCTGATCGCCCGCGTCAGCGCCGAGAGCAAGGTGCCCCTTTTCAAGCACCTGGAAGGCATCTGCCACACTTACGTCGATGCCGCCGCCGACTTGCCGACGGCGCGGAAAGTGGTCGTCAACGCCAAAATGCGGCGCCCCGGCATTTGCGGCGCCACCGAGACGTTGCTGGTCGACAAGGGGGTGGCGGCGGCGATGCTGCCGCCCATCATAGGCGACCTGATCGAGGCCGGCTGCGAGGTGCGCGGCGACGAAGCGGCCGGCGCCATCGACCGACGGGTGGTCGCGGCGACGGACGAGGATTGGGACACCGAGTATCTGGACGCCGTCATCTCGGTCGCCGTCGTCGACGGCATCGAAGGCGCCGTCGATCACATCGCCCGGCACTCCACGCGGCATACCGACGCCATCATCACCGAGGACGAGGCCGCCGCCGAGGAGTTTCTCGGGCGGGTCGACAGCGCCATCGTCATGGTCAACGCCTCGACCCAGTTCGCCGACGGCGGCGAATTCGGCATGGGCGCCGAGATCGGCATCTCCACCGGCAAGCTGCACGCCCGCGGTCCCGTCGGCGTCGAGCAATTGACCAGCTTCAAGTACGTGGTCCGCGGGACCGGGCAGTGCCGGCCCTGAGGCGTTCGCCGGCGGGGCGTCGAATCGGTCTTCTCGGCGGTTCGTTCAACCCCGCCCATGGCGGACACATGCACGTCAGCGAACGGGCCTTGGAGCGGTTGCGGCTGGACGAGGTCTGGTGGCTGGTCTCGCCGCAAAATCCGTTGAAGCCGTCCGCCGGCATGGCGCCTTTGCGGGTGAGGCTGGCGGCGGCGCGCAAGCTCGCCACCGGCCCCCGCGTCAAGGCCACCGACATCGAACGGAGACTCGGCACCCGCTACGCCGTCGATACCCTTGAGAGCCTGTTCGCGGAATTTCCCGATGACCGGTTCGTCTGGATCATGGGCGCCGATAACCTGATCCAGGCGCACCGGTGGAAGAATTGGCGGCGCATGTTTCGCATGCTTCCCATTGCGGTTTTCGCCCGGCCCTCCTATTGTTTGAGGGCGTTGACGGCGAAGGCGGCGCGGCGTTTCGCCAGGGCCCGGGTGAGAGCATCCCGGGCGGGCGACGTGGTGGCGATGCAACCGCCGGCCTGGGTGTTCCTGCGTGAGCGCCTTCACGCCGCCTCGGCAACGCAGATTCGCGCTCGCCGCGAAAAGCGCGGATATGGTCAAACGGATTAAGGAGGAGCAAGCCATACCACGATCGAAACAAACGCCACCGTCGGCGGCGAAGCTGCTGAAACTGGTGGAAGAGTCCCTCGATGGCGACAAGGCAATGGAAGTCATCGTCATCGATATCGCAAGTAAGACCGACATCGCCGACTTCATGGTCATCGCCAGCGGCGCGTCACGCCGTCAAGTCGGCGCCATGGCCGAACATCTCCGGGTAAAAATGAAAGCCAGCGGACTCGATGGGTTTTCCGTCGAGGGCGCGGCGCAGTGCGACTGGGTGCTGATCGACGCGGGGGATGTCGTGGTCCATCTTTTCAGGCCCGAGGTCCGGGAATTCTATTGCCTGGAAAAAATCTGGGGGGCGCCCGCCCCGGCTTCCCGGAAGGGCTCTGGAATGGCGGTGGAAATGACGGCTTGAACGATCCCCCGAGCCGGGTCCCATGCGTATTCTCATCGCCGCCGTCGGCCGTCTGAAAGCCGGGCCCGAGCGCGCCCTTTTTGAACATTACGCCGGCCGCGTAACTTTTCCTTTTTGCCTCAAGGAGGTGGAGGAAAAGCGTCGGCTTCCGGTCGGCAAGCTCAGGAAACGCGAGGCCGAACTGCTGTTGGGCGCGGCACCGCAAGGGGCGGTGATCGTCGCCCTGGACGAACGGGGCCAAGCGCTTTCCAGCGCCGCCTTGGCGGATCGGATCGGCACTTGGCGGGACGACGGCCGGCGCGACCTGGTTTTTCTCATCGGCGGCCCGCAAGGCTTGGACGAATCAATGAAAGCAGGCGCCGACTTGGTTCTCTCCCTCGGCCCCATGACTTGGCCCCACCTGCTGGTGCGCGGGCTCGTGGCTGAACAAATCTACCGCGCCCAGTGCATCCTTTCGGGCCATCCCTACCACCGGCGGTGATTTACGGCCGGGCGGGGGGGGCCTATCTCCGCCATCGCGGCATGACGCCCGTCCCCTATCTCCGGGTTTAGGGGGTCGTTAACCCTTGCGGACTATCGTAACCGACGATTTTTGGCATATATATATAAAAAAAACCATGTCAGACAGCAACACCATCGGCGACCGGTCCCGTCCCGTCGTTCTTTGCATACTCGACGGCTGGGGGATGAGTTCCGAACGAAACGATAATGCCGTCACCTTGGGTCGTACGCCCAACTGGGACCGTTTGATGGCCACCTTGCCTTCGGCCCGTCTCGACGCCTCGGGCCGGCATGTCGGCTTGCCGGATGGGCAGATGGGCAATTCCGAGGCCGGCCATATGAACTTGGGCGCCGGCCGTATCGTCATGCAAGTCCTGCCGCGCATCGACGCGGCGGTCAGCGACGGCTTGCCGGGCGAAAATCCGGCGCTTCTCGGTCTGATCGCCAAACTGAGGAAAAGCGGCGGAACCTGCCACCTGATGGGCTTGTTGTCGCCGGGCGGGGTCCATTCCCACCAGGACCATTTGGCGGCCCTGGCCGGCGCCATCGGCGAGGCCGGGATTCCCATCGCCGTCCACGCCTTTCTCGACGGCCGCGACACCCCGCCCAAGAGCGCTCGGGGCTTCATGGAAAAATTCCTCGCCGACACCGCCGCCTTGGCGGATTTTGCCATCGCCACGGTCAGCGGCCGCTACTACGCCATGGACCGGGACCAGCGCTGGGAAAGGGTAGAGAAAGCTTATCTGGCGATGATGGATGGGGTCGGGGAAACGGCGCCCGATCCGGTCTTCGCCATTGAACAAAGTTACGCCGCCGATACCGGCGACGAATTCGTGCCGCCCACCGTCATCGAAGGCTACGAAGGCATGGCCGATGGCGACGCCCTTCTCATGGCCAACTTCCGCGCCGATCGGGCGCGGCAGATTTTGAGCCTGCTCGCCGATCCTGGTTTCGAGGTTTTTCAGCGGTCCCGCCTCGTCCGTTTCGTGGGGCTGGCCGGCATGACCGGGTATTCGGCTGAACTCAACAAGAATTTCACGCCCCTGTTCCCGTCCCTGGAGCTCGAAAACATCCTGGGAGAAGTGGTGGCCGAAGCGGGCATGAGCCAACTCAGGATCGCCGAGACCGAGAAATACGCCCATGTCACCTTTTTTCTTAACGGCGGCCTGGAGACGGCTTTCCCGGGCGAGGAACGGATCCTTGTCCCTTCGCCGCAAGTCGCCACCTATGACCTGAAACCCGAAATGTCGGCCCCCCAGGTGACGGACAAACTGATCGCGGCTATCTGCGAAGACCGTTTCGACTTGATTGTCGTCAACTACGCCAACGGCGACATGGTAGGCCATACCGGCATCTTGCCGGCCGCCATCGAGGCCGTCGAGTGCGTCGATATCTGCCTGGGCCGGCTCGAGCGGTCGGTGAGCGAGGCCGGTGGCGTGTTGCTGGTTACCGCCGATCACGGCAACTGCGAACAAATGCGCGATCCCGGCACCGGCCAGCCGCATACGGCGCATAGCCTGAACCGGGTACCGGTGGTGTTGTCGGGCGGCGGCGGGCGGCGCTTGCGGGACGGCCGTCTGGCCGACGTGGCGCCGACGTTGCTTCGATTGCTGGGGCTTCCGCAATCCGAAGAAATGACCGGCCGGTCCCTCATCCTCGAGGACGGCGCCGAAATCGCCGCCGCCCAGTAAATGCGCCAATTCCGCTTCCGATATTTGCGGCTGCCGGGCCTGTTGGCGGCGGCGTGGCTGATCTTTCCGCCGCCGCTGGCCTGGGCCGCGCAAGAACGATCCGATACCGGCCAACGCCTCGAAGAAGTCAAGCGCGCTCTCGACGAAAGCCGCAAGACGGACAAAACGCTCAAACGCAAGTCCGCCGCCCTGGCCAAGGATCTTCAACGACTGCGGCGGCAACTGGTCGCCGCCGCCTATGTCATCCAGACTCACGAGGCGGAGGTTTCCCGCCTGGAGGACATGCTGGATGCGCTGGTCCTGTCCGAGAAGACCAAAATCGACCGCCTCGAACAACAGCGCAATCAGTTCGCGCGCGTCCTCATGGCCCTGTCGCGGCTTGCCCGCCATCCGCCGGAGGCCTTGATCGTCCAGCCTTTGAGACCTTCCGACATGATCCGTAGCACCATTCTGTTGCGTGCCGCCCTGCCCGGCATCGAAAGGAACGCCGGCCGTCTCAGGGATGAACTCGCCGGCCTGCTCGGCGCCCGACTCGAGATAAACCGGCGGCGAACGGAACTGGCCGGTGCCGCGGAAAAACGCAAAAAACAACGGACGCTGCTGAAAAGACTGTTGGACGAAAAAACCGGATTAAAACGCCAAACCGATACCAAGAGCCGGCGGACGGCGCGCCGGATACGGGCACTGGCCGAAAAGGCGAATGATCTGCGCGACCTTCTATCCCGCCTGCAAAAAGCCGACCGCGAACGGACGGCAGAGAAGAAGAGGCGGGGAAAAGCGAAGGGCAAAACCGCCGCCGGCAAGGTTCCAATCCAACCAACCGCTGGCCGCATCGCTAGGCTACGGGGAGCCCTGCCCTTTCCCGCTGTCGGCCGATTGGCCGGGCTGTACGGACAAAACATCGGCAACGGCGCGACCCGCAAGGGAATCACCATCGAAACCCTATCTCATGCCCAGGTGATTGCCACCTACGACGGTCGGGTGGTGTTCGCGGGCGTTTTCCGCGGTTACGGGCAACTCTTGATCATTGAACACGGCGAGGGATATCATAGCCTTCTTGCCGGGTTTGCCCGCATTGACTGTGTTATCGGGCAAACGGTCGTGGCCGGCGAACCGGTCGGCGTCATGGGCCGCCCGGCGGGAGCAAGGCCGGTTCTTTATCTGGAACTGCGCCGTAATGGCCAACCGATCAATCCTTTGCCGTGGTTGGCGGCACGTAAAAATAGGGTAAGTGGATGAAACATCGAATGTTCTTTGTGGCCGCCGTGGCCTGCATTTTGGTCTCGTCTCCGGGCGCCACGGCCGAAGCGGAAAAAAACAATGCCGATACCTATCGGCTTCTCAACTTGTTCGGTGATGTTTTCGAGCGTGTTCGCGCCGATTACGTCGAGGAGTCGACAGATGAGTCGCTGATCGAAGCCGCCATTACCGGCATGCTGTCTTCCCTCGATCCCCATTCCAGTTATCTCAATGCCAAAAGATTCCGCGAAATGCAGGTCCAGACCAAAGGCGAGTTCGGTGGATTGGGCATTCAGGTCAGCATGGAGGGCGGGCTGGTCAAGGTTATTTCTCCCATTGACGACACCCCCGCCTATCGCGCCGGCGTCGAAGCCGGCGATCTGATCACCCATCTCGACGGCGACCAGGTGCTTGGACTGACCCTGGGGCAAGCGGTCGACAAAATGCGTGGCCGCGTCGGCACCGACATCCGTTTGACAATCCGCCGCGAGGGCCGCGATTCCTTCGACGTCACGATTACCCGCGCCATCATCAAGATCAAGTCCGTGCGCTCGCGTCTGGAAGGCAATATAGGGTACCTGCGCATCACCTCCTTCAACGAACAGGCGGGCAAGGGAGTGAAGGAGGCCATGGCCAAGCTGCATAAGGAACGGGGCGACAGCTTGCACGGCATCGTGCTGGATTTACGCAACAATCCCGGCGGCCTTCTCGATCAAGCCGTGGCCGTGTCCGACGCCTTTCTCGACAAAGGAGAGATCGTTTCGACCCGCTCCCGGCGGGCCGAGGAAACGCAACGCTATAACGCCCGTCCCGGCGACCTAGCCAAGAGCTTGCCGATGGTGGTGATGATCAACGGCGGCTCGGCGTCGGCCTCCGAGATCGTCGCCGGCGCCTTGCAGGATCATCACCGGGCCATCGTTCTTGGCACCAAGTCCTTTGGCAAAGGGTCGGTGCAAACTATCATCCCCTTGCCCGGCCGAGGCGCCATGCGGTTGACCACGGCGCGCTATTTCACCCCTTCCGGGCGGTCGATCCAGGTGGTCGGCATCGAGCCCGACATCACCGTCGAGCAAGCGAAAGTCGAGACCATCGCCACCCAGAGACGGCGCCGCGAAGCGGATTTGCGAGGCGCCCTCGATAACGGTACGGTCCCCGCGAAAGAAAAAGAAAAGGACAAACAAAAAGGCAAAAACGGCAACAATGAAAAGGACGACAAAACAAAAGAAACGAAAACGCCGATTTCCCAAGACTACCAACTGGCCCGGGCGCTTGACCTTTTGCGCGGCGTTACCTTTTTTTCCGATAAAATAACGGCCAAAACCAATTGACGGGTGGAAGCCGTCGAGGACGGTTTAAAAAGTGAAACTTCCCTTTGGAAAAAAATTCAAAGTGAAACTTCCCTTCGGAAAAAAGAAGGATTCCGATGACGACGATATGGATGACGACGAGGACGAGGAGGAAGAGGAGGAAGAGGAGGAAGAAGAGAAGGACGAAGACGACGACGATGACGATGACGATGAAGATAAAGGGGCTAAAGGCGGCGGTATAAGCCGCCTGACCTCTTTTGGCGGCGGCATAAGCCGCCTGGCCTCTTTTGGCGGCGGTATAAGCCGCCTGACCTCTTTTGACGGCGGCAAACGCCGCCTGATCCTTATTGGCGGCGGGGCGGCGGCGGCCTTGATCCTGATCGGCGGCGGCGTCTGGTTTTTCCTTGGCGGCGACGAAGACGCTTCCAAAACCCCGTCCCGTGCCGAAACCGGCGTTCCCCGTGTCGAGATTACAATTCCGCCCAGGCGGCGGGGCGGCAGGTTGACTCCGCCCAAGGGTAAACGCGCCGCCAAGGGTTCTCTCAACGCCATCGCCGCCGCCGACAAAGGACCCGGCGCGGGGGTGGTGATTCCGGCGGTGACGATGGTTGCGTTCGCCAACATACCCGAGGTGAAATCGGAAACGCCCCTGGCCAAGGTTCCGGATTTGGCGCTGGTCGAGCAAAGCCCCCAGGGACCGTTGCCAAAGGTGGGGGAAAACGGCCGCAAGCCCTGGCAGGTTTACGCCCGGCCTTTCGAGGCCCGCGACGCCCGCCCGCGGATCGCCGTCATCATCACCGGCATGGGCTTGAGCGGCGCCGCCACCGAGGCCGCCATCAAGCGGCTGCCGGGCGCGGTGACCCTGGCCTTCGATCCCCACGCCCAGGGCTTGGACGATTGGGTTTTCCTGGCCCGTCAGGCGGGACACGAAGTGCTTTTGTCCCTGCCCATGGAATCGGCCCATTTCCCGGCCGTCGATGCCGGCCCCTACGCTCTCAAAAGTTCGCTGAATCCCGAGGAGAACCTGCGGCAAATGGAGTTCGTGCTGAGCCGGATGTCCGGATATGTCGGCGTGGCGACGGCGATGGGATCGAAGTTCACGGCCGACGAACAGGCCCTCAAGCCGATTCTCGAAGCGGTCAGAAACCGCGGTCTGATGTTGATTGACAGCGCCACCACGCCACATACCAAGGCGGCGAGGATGGCCACCGAAATCGGCCTGCCCAGGGCGGTCAGCAACCTGGTCCTCGATGAGAATCCATCAAAGGCCGCCATCGACGGCAAACTTGCCGAACTCGAGGTGATTGTCCGCGAGCAGGCCACCGCCGTCGCCATCGCCTCGCCCAATCCCGCCACCCTGGAACGCATCGCCGTCTGGGTGGCGTCATTGGCGGACAAGAACCTGGTGCTGGTTCCCGTCACCGCCGTTGCCGATAAGCAGTTTCTCGAATGAAAACCAGACTTCCTTACCGCAAAGGTGTCGGGGCGATGCTGTTCAATGCCGAAGGAAAGGTTTTTGTCGCCCGGCGCATCAATTCTCCGGGTCAGGCCTGGCAGATGCCCCAGGGCGGCATCGATCGCGGCGAACGGCCGGCGCAAGCGGTATTGCGGGAATTGGCGGAAGAAATCGGAACCGACAAGGCCGAGATCGTCGCCAAGAGTTCGCGCTGGTTTTCCTACGATCTGCCCGGCCAACGGGTCGGAAAGGTTTGGAAAGGCAAGTACCGGGGGCAAAAGCAGAGATGGTTCGCCCTTCGCTTCACCGGCGGCGACGGAGACATCGACCTCAACGCCAGCGAGCACCCCGAGTTCAATGACTGGAAGTGGGTGGACATAGATGACCTGGTCCGGCTGATCGTCCCGTTCAAGCGGGCGATTTACAAAGAAATCGTCGCCGAATTCCATCACCTGGCCGGCCCGCCGGCGCCAACAACGGGATAGGCAGCCGGCAGTGAAAATTATTGTGTCTTGCGGGGAAAAAGAGGTTTCGGCGGGGCAATGGTCAACGCGCCAGAAATCAGGGAAAAGACTTATCCTCTTGCGTCCGGTGCCACAATATCCCGAGGCCTGCCGGAGTTCATCACACCTCCTTTTCCTCCGCGTTCCTCTGCGTCCACTGCGTTAAGATTAAACGCCAAGGACCTAGAGGAACGGGGAGGGGAGGAAAGCCGCGACGAGCCATAAGATCACAAAATGTCGATCCGGCCGGACGCCAGGGGATAAGCCTTTCCCGGAATTCCTACAACAAGGGAAAATGGATCAGTGGCCTTCTCAGGGGTACGGACGCCATCACTGGCGGGTCCACTGGGAATTACTTCCAGGTGGACGGCCGGCCGCTCGGCGAGCGCAACCCGAAGTGGCTCAACGAAGATTACGTTCAAATTCATCCGCTTCGCCGCCTACGTCCAAGGCATGGTGCCAGGCCATATTGAAGGCCAACGCCTCCACCGTCGCCGCATCGCTCGGATCGTGGAGTTGCCGCGGCGGCAACACCCCGATGACGACATGCAGGTCCTTCGACGGACGCCCCAAGCGTTCATCAAGGTGACGGCAAGGATCGCCAACGAGAAGTTCGTCAAAAAGGTGGTTCCGAAAAACACCGGCCCAGGATCGCTCCTACGGGCGCCGACGTTTGTCCCCGAGATCGGAACAGCGATCAAACAATTCACCGGTCCGCCGGTCATGTAAAGTGTACATAACCAAGTATAGATGGGCTGACTCCAGCATGGAATCGACTTTTTACCGGCCCATCAATTTTTGGGTATGGATTTTCTCAGCTTTATAAAGGAGCCTATGCCTAAAAGCGCCAAAGCTAAAAAAATTGTGCCGATGGCAAGAGAAATAGGGTCCATGGGTAAACTTATCCCCTCAAATTCATCACCACTCCCGGTCACAACAATAACAATAACGGCGATACCCGTTGAAACGGATAAAACAGCTCCGATATAGAAAATTATGTGCATCACCTCTCCTTAGCCAATCAAGCTGTTGCGTCCGATGTCGATTTACCCGACATAAGGCTTATCCTGTTGCGTCCGGTGCCACAATATCCCGAGGCCTGCCGGAGTTCATCACACCTCCTTTTCCTCCGCGTCCCTCCGCGTCCATTGCGTTAAGATTAAACGCCGAGCACACAGAGGAACGCGGAGGGGAAGAAAGCCGCGACGAGCCATAAGAACACAAAATGTTGCTCCGACCGGACGCAAGGTAACATCGGCAAAATACCGGGCACGCCGGTGCGAAAAGGCGTCAGGCTATCCTTCCGGTGTCATTCCGGATGGCGCGGGGCGCCGAGCCGGAATCCAGTAACCTCTTGATAGTTCTGGATTTCCGTTTTCGCGGGAATGACGCGATAGGAAGGCGGGGAATTGGCGGGTCCGCCATCTGGCATGAGTTCGCCTGGTGTTTTGCCGATGTTACGACGCAAGGGGATAAGCCTTTAGTGTGATTGGTATAGCCAGTTGCTTTATCGGCCACAAGTCGCCGTAACACCACGGACGGCTCCGGATGGGGGGTTCTTTGCGATGGCCGGCGGTATATCGTCACGGGGAATGGAAGCGCTCGAAGCGATGACTTCCGACCTCGACATCTACCGTGCCGCCAATGAGTTAATTAAGCAGCACGGCGGCAAGGCCCCCATCCACGCGGCGATGAGAGCCGATGAACTCCTTGAGGCCGGCGCCATGGAAGGCAAGGCCGTGTGGGTGCGGATTGCGAAGGCTGTGGAAGAGTTGCTTTCGGATAAACAGACAGACGGCGCGGCTAACCGGTCGGTATTCCCTTCGGGCGCGCCCTCGGAGCGTGGAACGACCATTGGGCGGGGTTTCCCATCGCCAAATTGGCCCAATAAAGGGGTAGACCGTGATCACCGTACCAGTTCAGACTCTGGCTCACACTGATTCGCCCATGGTGCCGCCGTCGCGGGCAACCGGTGGAGCCATCCGCGGAATCTCGGGTGAGCCCGATCGTCGGCGAGCAACCGTCGTATGGTCCCGAGCGGGGGAATGCGCTACTATTGCGCTGACCGGCGGACGCATACGGTAACCTCGGGGCCACGCGCGCCCGCACCGATGCGCCGTATGATCGGCCGTCAAACCCGCGAGTGAGGATGGTATACGAACGTTCACAGGCTCCCTTTCCGGACGTGCCCCGTTGGGCGACCGTCTGGTTGCCGCTCGTACTGCTGGTGGCGATTTTCGTGTTTCGCCTGGCCGATACGGAGAGTTTGTACTTCGCTCCATGGATCGACAGAGAGCGCGGCATCGTCGAGAACGCGACCGTCGCGGTGCTGCTTCTCGCCACCCTATTTTTGGGCTTTGCGTGGCGCTGGCGGAGCCGGCTGCCGGACGGTCGACTGGGCGCGTGGCTTATCCTTTGCATGCTCGCCTGTGTCGTCTACGCCGGAGAGGAAGCGGCCTGGGGGCAGCACTGGTTCGGTTGGGACACCCCTGAGTTCTTCGCAGCATATTCCAACAACAAGCCGGAGACGAGTTTTCACAATTTCACCGATTTCCCAACCAACCGCCTGCCGAAGACCATTCTCACGATCGGCATTGTGGCGCTGGGCTTGGTCGCGCCGCTGTGGATGCGGCGCAAGGGCATTACGCTCGATCCGGAAACCGACTGGCTTTACTGGTTCTTGCCGACCGGTGCGAGCGTGCCGATGGCTTGGTTCGTCGTCGCCACCCGTGTGTACGAACGCGCCCTGGTATGGTCCCATCTCAAGGGCGACATTCTCGTCTTCGAGATGAGCTTCAAGGAGATCAACGAGCTGGCTCTCGCCGGATTTCTTCTGGTCTATTCGTGGTCGTTCTGGCGGCGGCTGCGCTTCATGGCAACGCTCTAGTACACCCCGGCTTTTCCTCCGATCGTCATGCGGGCCGGTTTCGCGCATTCCGGAACCTGTCGCGCCCTCTTTAAAGCCGCCGTTCGTCACCGGCACGTGGTCGTCATGATTTCCTTGATCACCTTGCCCAACGCGGCGAGCAAAAGCACGGCGGCCAACATCGCTCCATAAGGATTGCCATAAGGCAGCGGATCGAACAGATGGCACCATAGGTACCAAACGTTGCCGAGGATAAGAAACAACACATTCATGACATTTTCCCTAGCTCATTCTCTCTTCGATTGTTGGTACCAGTATGCCGCGATGGCAAGCTTAGCGCAGTGACGCGCCTCACAACGCAAAAGCCGCCATTTTCCGGACCCTTGCGAGGGCATTTGGCTATCCCGTAAGCTTTATATTAAGGGAAAGTAAAAAAAACTGCTTCGTTTATGCGGGCAGGAAGGAGTAGCTCCATTGGCCATGGAATTCGGCGCCTCGGATGTTGAGGGCAGTCATTTCATCGTCGCCGGCGGGATGGTCAAGAAGGTCAACGCCTTTGGCCTGGAGCGGATTCCGGAAGCCAGGACCAGCGCCAAGACCATGTGGTTCGGGCCAGGGGAGACGGGAATCGTCGAAGTTCGCCTGACCGGCTCCGACAGGGCCGTCCTCAGGGACAAGGCCGAGGTTCTGATGGCGGCTCTGCGCGCCATCCCCGGCACCCTGAACATCAATCAAGACTGGGAGAACAAGGTGCTGACGGTCAAGGTCATTGTCGACCAGGTCAGGGCGCGGCGCACCGGCGTCACTTCCGAGGAAGTGGCCGATTCCCTGAACGCTTTTATCGACGGCGCCTACATTACCGATTACCGGGAGGGGGATACGGTCATTCCCGTGGTGATTCGGGCAGTCGAGGAGGAACGGGACAACATCGCCCAACTAAGGAACATCAACATCTACTCCTCAAAAACCGGCAAGAACGTGCCGCTCTCGCAGATTGCCAATTTCGAACCCCGCTGGGACCCGAGCGTGATCAAGCGCTTTAACCAGGAACGCACTATCACGGTAGAAGCGCGCCACCAGTTCCTGAAGGCGGCGCAGCTGTTCGCCAAGCTGCGTCCCGCCATCGACGGGCTCGATCCGCCGGCGGGCTACAGCTGGGAGGTCGGCGGCGAAATCGAGTCCTCGAGGGAGTCCAACCAGAAGCTGGCCAAGAATCTGCCTCTTTGCCTTGCGCTGGTGGTGTTTCTGCTGGTTTGGCAGTTCAACTCGTTCCGCCGGCCGGCGATCATCATGCTGACAATCCCCATGTCCTTCGTTGGAGGCATTATCGGGCTGTTGGTTATGGGGGCGCCATTCGGCTTCATGGCGATCCTCGGATTCCTGAGCCTCGCCGGCATTATCATCAACAACGGCATCGTCCTCATCGACCGCATCGACATCGAGCACGAGGCCGGCAAGGACGCTTACGAGGCGATTGTCTCGGCGGCGCTGGCCCGCGCCAGGCCGATCGTCATGACCACCATCACCACCATCCTCGGGTTGATGCCCCTGATCGTCTGGAAGGACCCCCTGTTCTTCGGCATGGCCAACGTCATCGCCTTCGGCCTTCTGGTCGGCACGGTTCTGACGCTGGTTGTGGTGCCTGTCCTCTATTCGCTGTTATTCCGGGTCAAGGCCCCGGTTAAGGTCACGGGTTGAGATGATCGTCGGCCTGTTGATGATGGCCTGGTCGGCGGCCTTCACCTTTCACTTCATGCAACGCCATTGGCAAGGTGGTTGACGCCGGAAAGGAAACGGATATGCGCTTGGTGATATTGCTCCTCCTTATTCTTGGCATTTCATCGTCCCCTTCGCGGGCGTTCGAGACCAACACGGCGTATCTTCTGGATGCCTGCAAGAAGTCGGGGGCTGTCTTGGAACAACCCAATCCGCCGAAACAGCAAGCCATCGATGCGGGTATCTGTCTGGGATACATCACGGCGGCGCGCCATTTCCTGAGCTCGAAAGCAACCCGCAAGTCCCAGCACGGGATATGCATTGCCAGCGACGTGACTTCGATCAAGCTGGCGGGCGCTTTCGTCGCCTGGGCCGAGGACCGCAAGCCGGTCCTGCCGGACTCGATGTTCGAGGGACTCCTGAAAAGCTGGATGGAGGCGTTCCCCTGTACGAATTGATTGTCGCGGGCCACTAGATGGATTATTCCCGAACCTACGGATTAAGGTTAAGAACATGTCGACCGGGAAATCTAGGGACAGTATATAATTTCTTGTATGGAAAACTATATACTGTCCCTAAAATCTGTCCCGGCGGTCCTGATAAGATAAATAGGAGGGACAGCCAGGGTATCGGCGACCGTCCGAAGTTCGTTGGCAAGCCGCCCCTTGAAAACAACCCTGTCCGCCCCGTCCGTCACTACGACAACGCTGTTGGTGGAATGTAAATCAATTCCGCGGTAATATGTCATCTCGGTTTCTTCTTCAGGTCCTGGTTAAGCGTTTACTCTTACAAACTTCAACCAGTGTACCGGTCGGGGAGACCGGCCTAGTGGCCCGCGTCAGCCAAATTGCACTCCTACGACGGTCTTGCGAGGTTTCCGGCTAGGAGCGCGTCGCGCCGTGGTGTCCGTGCACCACAAGCGGCGCGCGACGACGTCCGGAAGCCTCGCAAGACCGCCCGAAGGGTCGCTTTTCCCGTCCCCTCGGGGCGTCGGGAACGCTTGACGATGTCCCCGCATCGCCTGCGCGCCTTGCGGGAACTTACGCGGCGCCACTGGCGCCACGGTTCCCCGCAAGCCTACCGAGGGGACGGGAAAAGCGATCGTAGGGGTGCAATTTGGCTGACGCGGGCCACTAGATGATTATCAGGTTCTCTAATCGCATGTTTCATGTCACGGTTAGGCGTTCTACGAAAGGTGGAAGACAGTGAGTAAGTACAAGTGTCCGTTTTTCAAGAAAGAAACTTGTGTTATCGGAAATGGAGGGTTTCCTTGCTGCTTAGAATCTGGAATTCCTTACACGGACTGTCATACATATAAAGTGTATATGGCCAGCAAGAAGAAATAGACCTTGGCCTGCCCCCATTAAGTGGTCCAGCGTCTATGAGAGAGTTCGGCGCGGTTTCATGCCCTGCTGTGCAGGCTGGAGCGTAGCGTAAGCCTGGACAGCAGGGCGGGGCAAGATGGTTTGTGGCGCC
>Ga0187833_10001477_pt1 | contig 26840 bp, 28 predicted proteins | sample ETNtaG_37_FD_167968 | JGI IMG/M metagenome (GOLD analysis project Ga0187833, IMG submission 167968) | Marine microbial and viral communities from oxygen minimum zone, Eastern Pacific Ocean - ETNP2014_SV_400_PacBio MetaG (Illumina Assembly) | ecosystem: Environmental > Aquatic > Marine > Hypoxic...
ACACGATTACCGTTTGCTCGGGAGCGGGCGGAGCGACGCGACTATCAGCCCGAGACTCCGACCGTCGAGATTGGTCCCGAGGGGCTTACAGAAGACATTATTCGGGAACTGGAACGGCACACGGCGACCGCAACATTAATAAGCGTGAAGCTCAAAACCACGCCGCCCGCGGAAAGGCACGACTGGGTTCTCGTCCGCGCCCTAAGGGAGCGGTTGGGGGTATCGGTCGTCGACATGCGCGGGCGAAAACTCTTGATCAAGGGTGAAGTCAATGGTAACCGTTTATGACGTCCCAGCGGCCGGGCTCACGCTCAAGCTCTCCCAGGAACTGAAGAAGGACAAGAACATCGTGGCTCCTCCGTGGGCCGCGTTCGTGAAGACGGGCTCTCACAAGACCCGACGACCGGAGCAGGAGAACTGGTGGCAGATCAGAGCCGCTTCCATCCTCCGCCGGATCTACATTGATGGTCCGGTCGGTGTCGAGCGCCTGCGCACGTTCTACGGCGGCAGGAAGAACCGGGGGATGAAGCCTGAAAGGTTCCAGAAGGCAGGCGGTAAGATCCTCCGAAATATCCTTCAGCAGCTCGAGGGCTCTGGCTACGTGAAAGTCAAGAAGGGATCTGGACGGATCGTCAGTCCTAAGGGACAGAAGTTCCTCGATTCCCTGGCCCTCAAGGTAAGCAAGGGAGGGTAGGCGATCGATCTCGAGGAGATACGTCGGCGAAAACTGCAGGAGTATCTTCGTCAAAAACAGGAGCTGGATGCCAATGCCCAACTGCAACAGCAAATGGATGATGATGCCCAGCGACAGCAATTCGATGAGCTCAAGCGGACGCTCTTTCTCAAGATGCTCACCGAGGAAGCACGCGAACGCCTCGGCCGGATCCGAATTGCTCGTCCAGACTTCGTTGAACAGGTCGAGGTCGTGCTCATCCAGCTCATCCAAAGTCGCCAGATCACCGGGAAGGTTGACGAGAAGGCCCTCCTTACCATCATCAAGAAGATCAGAGGCGCAAACAAGAAGGAGTACCGGATCATAAAATGAGCGGTGACGAGGCCATTGTGCTCTTCAGTGGAGGTAAGGACTCCTCATTGACAGCCCATCTTCTACAGAACGCAGGATTCGACGTCACCTGTACGACAGTATCCTTCGGGATCACTGACGCTTGGCGTGAGGCGGAGCACGCGGCGGCATCGCTCGGATTCGCCCACCGTCATATCGAGCTCGATAGGAAGCTCCTCGACCAGGCGTGCGAGCGCATCGTGGCCGACGGACGGCCACGGGAGGGGCTGAGGCAGCTCCACCTTGCGGTTGTAGAGACGCTCGCCCCGAACACCGCCATTATCGCCGATGGCACGCGCCGCGACGATATCACACCAAAGCTCACCCCTGCAGAGATGCGCAGTCTCGAGGACCGACACGGCACTGAGTACTGGGCGCCGCTTATCGGGATGGGCCACCGCACGGTACGGCGACTGGCCGACCGACTTTTCCAGTACGAGGAGGGCACGTCCCTTCTCATCGGCGACTACGAGCGCGAGGTCCGCGCCCGACTCACGGAGCTTGGCCACAACCCCTCGACGCTCTTCCCCGTTCATGTTCAATCCAAGATCATCGGATGGAGGTCTAACAATGGCTGAACCACATGCTAGAAAGCTCAGATATGCACGATACGCTCGACAGAACAAGCGCGTCCCCTTGTGGGTCGTGGTGAAGACCCGACGCAGGGTGCGTGACCACCCGAAGCGGCACCACTGGCGCATCAGTAACGCCAAGATCTAGGAGGGGGATGAAATGCTAGACCGTGTCTACACGATTCCGCTCGCCAAGGCCAAGCGTGCCCCGACCACGAAGCGTGCTCCAAAGGCTATCAGGATCATCCGCCAGTTCCTCACGCGCCACATGAAGTCCGACGATGTCTATATCGGCGCCTCGATAAACGACCTCGTGTGGAAGAACGGTATCACGCGTATCCCTCCCCGCATCCGCATCCACACTATCAAGAATGACGAGGGTCAGGTGCGTGCCGAGCTCATGGGTATCGACATCCGCTTCCCCGAGGTGAAGCCTGAAGCCGAGGAAGCGCCCGAGGCACCCGAGGAGGTGGGTATTGAGCCCGTCGCCGAGGCTGTGTCCGCAGAGGAGATGCTCGCCGGATCGGAGGAGATGGCCGAGGCCCTTGAGGCCGAGGTCGACAAGGAAGTCAAGGCTGTCCCCAAGGCCGAGAAGAAGGCGCCTGCCAAGAAGACCGAGGACAAGCCCAAGGTCGAGAAGAAGGCACCTGCCAAGAAGACCGAGGATAAACCCAAGGCCGAGAAGAAGGCACCTGCCAAGAAGACCGAGGATAAGCCCAAGGCCGAGAAGAAGGCACCTACCAAGAAGGCCGAGGATAAGCCCAAGGCCGAGAAGAAGGAAGCGAAGGAGTAGTCCTCCGGGGAGCGTGATGGTCCAGTGCACGTGGCGAAGGTCCAGATCAACAACAGCGATTACATCGGGATTTTCGCTCTGTGCACTGATGCCTACACTCTCGTGCCTACGAATCTGAAAGCACGAGTGATAAAGACCCTGAAGAAGACCCTCGACGTACCAGTAATGCCGACCATCGTGTCCAACTCCCCTCTCTTGGGATTGTTCTGTGTCGCGAATTCCAACGGCGTCCTCGTACCGTCCATCACCAAAGAACGTGAGATCGAGGGCCTACGATCACGGCTCAAGGTGGAAGTGGGAGTGGTGCCGAGCGAGTTCACCGCTCTGGGCAACCTCATGCTCGTCAACGATAGCACTGCACTTGTGGATCCCCGGATAGAGGGCTCTGCCCTGGACACGATCCGGGACACTCTCAGCGTCAAGATCACGACCAGTCCCATTTCGAGCGTACCCCTCATCGGCTCGCTGGCCTGTGCCACGAACCGAGGAGTCATCGTTTCCCCGGACGCTGCGGACAAGGACCTGGACCTTATCGAGAAGATCATGAAAGTGCCCGTGGAGATCGGCTCAGTGAACCGCGGTTCCCCTTATGTGGGGACGGGGCTCCTGGCCAATAGCACTGGATTCATAGTGGGAAAAGAAACGACCGGACCGGAGCTCGCGCGTATCGACGAAGCACTCGGGTTCATATGATCATTGGAGGTAGATGACATGCAATATTCCGTGAAAGGTTCGTTCCGGATGGGACGCAACGTCATGCCGTTCACCAAGACGGTGACCGCCGAGAACAAGGACGACGCCAAAGAGCTCGTCTACTCCCTTCTGGGGAGCAAGCACAAGACCAAGCGCACTGCCATCAACATCGATGCGATCACCAAGGTGGATGAGCAATGAACGATGAGCAGAAGCGAGCGCTCCAAGAAAAGCTGCTCGAGCTCGAGCTCCTCAAGAACCAGGCTCAGGGCTTCCAAGAACAGCTCACTATAGTGCTCGAGAGCCTCTCCGAGCTCACCACCACGAAGGTAGCGCTCGATGAGATGAATGCCATCGACAAGGGAGTGCTCGTACCACTAGGACCTGATGTGTACGTCCGTGCGAACGTATCAGACCGCAAGAACGTGCTGGTCCACGTAGGTGCGAACATCGTGATGCGCAAGAGCACCAAGGACAGCAAGAAGATCCTCCAAGGCCATCTCGACCGTCTTGAGAATAACCGCTCGACCATCGAGAATAACCTCAAGAAGATCTCGCAGGCCATGGAGATGCTCCAGAAGGACATCCAGTCCATGGCCACGGCCATCAAGGCCGACGAGCAGGTCTAACGGCTGAGCAAAGTGTTCGCCTCGCTCCGCTCCAAGCTCGACAAGGTCGTCTCGGGATTCTCCTCGGTGGTCCTTGACAAGGAGGTCAGTGAGCAGGATCTCGCTGATCCGCTCTGGGAGCTCCAGATGGCACTCCTCGAGAACGATGTCGCTCTCGAAGTGGCCGAGCGGGTGTGTGATGAGGTCCGAGGATCTCTTGTAGGGAGCCGAATCCGCCGGGGTGCCATTATCGAGAGCGTGCAGCGGGCCCTAGTGGACGTCATTACCGAGAGCCTGGACCGTCCACTGGACTTTATTTCCGAGACCGGGAAGAAGCAACCATTCATCGTCATGTTCGTTGGTATCAACGGCACCGGCAAGACAACATCCATCGCCAAGGTGGGCCGTTTCCTCATGGATAATGGTAAAAGCGTCGTGTTCGCCGCGGCCGACACGTTCAGGGCCGCCGCTCTAGAGCAGCTGGAGGTCCACGGCCGTAACCTGGGCATACGGGTCATAAAGCACGACTACGGGGCTGACGCCGCCGCTGTATGCTTCGACGCCATTCGCCACGCTGAGGCCAAGGGCATCGATGTAGTGCTGGTGGACACCGCGGGCCGTATCCAGACGAACGTCAACCTCATGGACGAACTGGAGAAGATCATCCGTGTGAACCACCCCGACTTCGTGATGTTCGTCGGCGACGCGCTCACGGGCAACGACGCCGTCGAGCAGGCCAAGACCTTCAAGGAGAAGGTAGGCATCGATGGTATCGTGCTCACCAAGGTGGACGTTGATGCCAAAGGAGGCTCCTCGCTCTCCATCTCGTACGTCACGCGTAGCCCGATCGTGTTCATCGGGACAGGCCAGGAGTATGAGGACCTGGAATCCTTCGATCCCCAGTGGTTCATCGAACAGATAACTTCAACGACACAAGAGGAGGAGGAGGAGTAAATTGGTACTGGACAACCTGGGATCATCACTACGCGCCGTCATGCAAAAGGTGGCTAAGTCCTCCTGGATCGATGAGGCTTTCATCGAAGAGATTGTGCGTGACATCCAACGTGCGCTGATCATGTCCGATGTTGATATCAAGCTCGTGCTCTCCCTGACCACCTCCATCAAGGAGAAAGCCCTCGAGAAACCGCCCGCCGGTACGCTCTCCAAGCGCGAGCACATCATCAACGTCCTCTACGAGGAGCTGGTCACCTTCCTAGGGACCTCGCCCGACATCAACCTCCGGCACCGCCCTATGCGCATCATGCTCCTCGGTCTCTTCGGTTCGGGCAAGACCACGACCTGTTCCAAGCTCGCGCTCTACTTCAAGAAGAAGGGACTTGCCTCGTGCATCATCGGCACGGACACCTGGCGACCTGCAGCCTACGAGCAGCTGGCCCAGCTGGGCAAGAAGATCGATGTACCTGTGTTCGGTGATCCGAAGGCGGACGATCCCGTCCGCATCCTCAACGAGGGTCTGGAGCACTTCGACGACAAGTACGACGTCATCATCGTCGATACCGCTGGCCGCGACGGCCTGGACAGCGCTCTCATCTCCGAGGTCAAGGCCCTGAACATCAAATTCAAGCCTCATGAGGTACTCCTGGTGCTCTCGGGGGACATCGGCCAAGGTGCCCGGGCCCAGGCCCAGGCCTTCCACGAGAACGTGGGCGTCACCGGAGTGGTCATCACGAAGCTCGATGGTACAGCAAAAGGTGGAGGTGCACTGTCGGCGTGTTCCGTCACCGATGCACCGGTCAAGTTCATCGGTACGGGCGAGTTTCCCCAGGATCTGGAACTCTTCGATCCTGCCAAGTTCGTCTCACGCCTCCTAGGAATGGGGGACATAAGCACCCTGCTGGAAAAAGCAAAAGAGGCCGTTGAGGAGACCGAGCTGGATCCCGAGGCGTTTATGAAGGGCGACTACACGCTGGTGGAGTTCTACGACCAGCTGGAGGCCGCCCGGAGCATGGGTCCCCTGAAGCAGGTGTTCGAGCTCCTGGGCATGGGCGGCGCCCAGCTTCCCGACGAACTGCTCTCCGCTAGCGAGGAGAAGCTGGAAAAGTACCGCTTCATCCTCGACTCCATGACCGTCGACGAGCTGCGGGAACCAAAGCGCCTGAACAGGTCCCGAATGGAGCGCGTCGCACAAGGATCAGGAACCAAGGTCGAAGAGATCAAAGAACTGGTGAACCACTTCAACCAGTCCAAGAAGCTCATCAAAATGATGAAGAAGCGCCGGTTCCGCGGGGATATGTCAAAAGTCATGAAGCAGCTGGGCGGTGGCGGATTCCCCGGTCTTGGCTAGGGATGGCCGATGTTCTTCGGTGCGACTTTTATCTTCGTCCTCGGCTGGATGACCGGGATGTTCTTCGGTTACATCTTCGCGAACCGCAGTATTGGCTTCCTCCGACACGGGTGGGAGTGGGCTGAGATGGCGGTGTTCAGCACAGGGATGCTCGCGTACTTTACCCTTTGGGAGGGCGCGTCCCAGAGCGACTATGCTGTTGTGCTCACCGTCCCTGTCTCTTTCGGGCTCGTCTGCGTTTCTCGGAGCACGATGCGCTGGCTCGGCCTCACGACGACTAGCGAGAGGATCAATGAGCTGTACTCTGCGGCCGCTGAGCTGACCCGCGTTATTATCGAGAAGGGTGATGGTATGGACGAAAAGGATGTGGAATCCGGGGACGAGCGCCTTAAGAAGTCCGCGGATCCTGAGAAGAGCGGTCCGGTGGATCAAGAATGATCCTCCCCGCGTGCGGACATAGTACCTCAGTCGTCCTCTCTCTTTGCTTGCTCGTCGTCGGGTGTCTCAGTAGCTCGCCCGGTCCGTCCTCAGGAGCTCCGATAACTTCCCGCTCCTGCACTCTGGGGATCCCGGGCGTCATCCTCAAGGAGAACACACCAGTAGAGGGGATGATGATCTCGCTCACGGTCAGCGTTCGGACGGATTCCGACACGGACAGTGTGGACGTCACGGGCGACGAGGCGTTCCTAGAGGCGTTCAACTCGGCACGGATCGTGGCGAGCACTTTACTGTCCGCTTCACTCGAAGAGAGGGGTGTGACGGTCGAAACGGACCACAACGCCTCGCTCGTGGGGCGGTCTGGCGGTGCAGCCCTCGCCCTGCTCATGACCTGTGCTATCAATGGTACTGTTCCGCGGGAGGGGACCACGGTGAGCGCGGGTGTGCGCCCTGACGGATCGCTCATGGGCGTTGCTCAGCTCCCGTCGAAGTGCGCTGCGGTCCTGGATGCAGGACTGCGCGAGCTGTGGGTTGCCGAGGAGAACGCCCAGGTCGTCACATGGGAAGAACGCCAGGATCCTGTGACCGGCCAGGTCCGCCTCGTCCAGCGCGACCTTCCCGTTGCTGAAGCATGCCCAGGGATCCGTGTACGCACGGTCGGGAACATCTCCGACCTCGCCCAGGGAGTGCTCTCGCCACCACGCCAGGAGCCCTAATCCAGTCGAGAGAGCACCAATCCCGCTAATCCCTGTCGTGCTCGTGCCTCCTCCGCCATCCGACGGACGAAACGTCGCACCGCTTCTCGACCGGGCCCGAAATCACGCCACACGGGCTCATCCCGGTACCAGATACGGGAAAGGTAGAGCCAGCGTGGATCAGCTGGAGGGATATTCACCGTCGCATCAGGATCGAGCGCCCGTGCCACAGCGTCAATGCCCGCCTCACCACCCCCAACACGGGCCAGCAAAGTAACGCACCGACGCACCATCTCGTGGAGGAAGGACGAGGCCCGGAACGTGAACACCGTGCAGTCACCGGTCGTCACATCCACTGTATCCAGGGTCCGGAGAGTGCTGCGGTCATCATGACGGCTGAGATTGGTGAAGTCGTGCTCCCCCTTGAGCATGGTCGCTGCTTTGAGTGCAGCGTCAGCGTCGAGCCGTGCCGGATGGACGTACACGTACTCTTTACCGGTTGCGTGTCGTGGCCTGAAGCTCTCATCGACATCGGCCCAGGACCATACCCAGATATCGTCGGGGAGGCGGTCGTTGAGAGCACCTGGATGGAATCCTTCTGATGGAGGCTCAAAGCAGGCCACCTGTTCTAGGGCCGAGACGCCCCGGTCCGTGCGCGATGCCAGCCGTACCCGTTGTGTCGCACCCAGGGATGCGAGCGCTCGCTCAAGCTCGCCCGCGACGGTTCGTACCTCGGGTTGCACCTGTGAACCATGAAATCCCTCTCCGTTATAGAACAGCTTGAGCGCGATCATCGCGACCGACCACTGAACCGATGACGGAGGACGAAGATGAGCCAGCGCACGTAATTCTTACCCATGGTGAACAACTTGAACTTGCTCTCACCGACAGCGCGTCCAGTCCAGATCGTCGGCACCTCACGGAAGTCGCCACTACGCTCGAAAAGGATGCGTGACGGGATCTCCACCGAGATATCGAACCAGTCCGAATCAAGATCTAGCCCTTCGATAGCGTCGCGCCGGTAGGCCTTGAAGGCGTTGGTTATATCGGTGATGGCGTGTCCCGACATCAACGAGTAGATCCTCGAGTAGGTGTGTGAGAACAACCCCTTGAGCCTCGGCTGGTCCACAGTGCCTCCACCCGGCATGTACCGGGAGCCCACCACAAAGGCCACTCCTGTTTCCTCTGCTACTTTAGCCATGCGGGAGATGGTAGCCACATCGTCGCACATGTCGGCCATCACGGGGATAACAACCTCTCCCTCTGCGTTCGCCAGCCCATGTCGTAGGGCATTACCGAATGAGTTGTCCTTCGTTCGATGGAGAACTCTGACCTCGGGGTACCGGACCGCAAGCTCGTCAGCGATGGCACCGGTCCGGTCCGAGGACACGTCGTCCACGACCACGACCTCACGGTCGAGCTCCGAGGTACCCGCTATCACGGCCTCGACGATCTCCTCAAGCACTCCTTCCTCGTCATGTGCCGGTATGACGATGGAGATGCGCACGGCCTTTCAAGACCAAGCCGAGATATAAAAGACTATGGCCGGGATTGGCCGCCGTCAGTGTTTCGGGGGGAGATATATTAAGTGTTACTACCGCACGGTTTCGAAATCTTTAAAAACACCGGGACGTGCAGCTCTTTACATCCAAAGGAATAGGGAATACCTATGCGCAAACTAACGTGCCCATCAGCTCATCGATGTCACAGGAAGTGGCCACGATAAGCGGTTGGCGCGACCTGTTGGACAAGCTCACCGGGTTCGAACTCGATGACGAGTCCATCAAGGTGCTCTATCATGACAATATCGACAACTCCATGAACTCCTCCTTGGGACGGTACTTCGATGAAGCGGTCAACTCCATGGACGGCGTACGCGGCGCGCACGCGAAGTTCCCCAAGCACTACAGCGGCGGCGGCCACGTCAAGCAGAAGATCCGCAAGGAGCTGGGCGGCGATCCCGACGTCATTATCAACTTCATGGCCGGGCCCCCCTCGGGCATCCTGCGCGAGTTCGAGGCCAACGGCACTCTTGTTCTCAACGATCCGGACATGTACCCGGTCACTGGGAGCAAGGTGCGCACCCAGCAGCTGCTGGAGCAGGCCGATGTGCCCGTGGCCGAGACGGTCATCCCTCATTCTTACGATGATATCCGTGAGTTCTGCGAACGTGTCGAGGGCCCCTACGTGCTCAAGCCCTCCAATGGTTTCGGCGGCAAGGGCATCCGCAAGGTGGACACCGCCGAAGAGGCGCTCAAGCAGGTGAATCTGGGCACGGACATCGTCCAGGAGGACGTGTTCAAGTACTGGCCGCACCAGAGCTTTCGGGACATCCGGGCATACGTGGTGGGCGACGAGTGCATCGGCGCCATGTATCGTGTCAACAACGACTGGATCACTAACATCCACAACGGTGGCCATGGAGAGAAGGTCCCTGATAATGAATACCAGAAGGTCGCAGAGCTGGCGGTCGAGGCCGTGAAGGCCATGGGTGACGGCCTGCACTTCTCCGGTGTGGACATCCTGGAGCGATACGATAAGGACGGTAACGTCGACTACATCGTGCTGGAACTTAACTCCGCCCCTGGTGGATTCTACAATCTCGAGCGCAGCACCGGCCATGGCAGGGACGCAGTGCGCCAGATCGTCGAGTATTCGGTGGAGCTGGAGAAAGAGTTCCACGGAGGGGAATGATCATGTCGTGGGGCAAGCTGAACGACGGCCACACCATCGGCATGGAGAAGGAGTTCATCATCGTCGATCCCAATGGCAATCCCGTTGACTGCACTTCGATCGAGAACGCGTGCAGCGACGACCGTATCAACCACGACTACCCGTCAGCGCTCGGATTCAGCGTTTGGGGTATCGAGATCAACTCGCACCCCTACGAAAACCTAACTGACCTGAACACCGAAATGAAAGAGATGGTCACGAAGGTACGTGACGAGGCCACCGGCCGCGGCTACAAGATCATGACCGCAGCACGCCATCCGGACAAGGGCGGCTACATGGCCATGCACACCCACGTCGGCGCTGCCGACGACCGTGAGGCGCTGTTCGTCACCAAGGCCCTGCGGGCCCACCTCCCCGAGATCATCGCCCTCGCCTCCAACTCGCCAAAGAAGGGCACACTGGGTAAGTGGTGCAAGGACGCCCGCATATACTCCACCAATATGGGCGGTACGCAGTACGGCCGCACCATCCCGAACGATCCGGTGGTGTACGGCGACGAGGACCGGGCCCACTCCGAGGTCCTGAGCTTCAAGCGCGAGCGCTGGGACGGCCGCGGGGTCGTCATCGCCGGAGAGAAGGACTCCGACCGGCTCAAGGGGACCGTGGAGGTGCGCTGCCCCGACGCCCAGCTCACTGCCGAGGAGGACGTCGCGGTGGCCGCGTTCATATGGGGCATCGCTGAGTTCGCCAAGAAGGAAATGGCCAGCGGTAACTACGACTGGACCGAACTCGCCAACAAAGAGCATGAGCGCAACGACCTGCAGGATCAGCTGGAACAGGTCTACCATGCCGGTATCTTCTCGGCCATGGGCCGGGGCATCCGCAAGTTCTTCGGTAAGGAGACCGACGGCGACCAGCAGTACGCCCAGCTCAGCTCACAGCTGGACGCATCGGACACATGGCTGGCCGATCACCGCCCCGCGTACGATATCGCGATGGACAACGATGTCCTCAAGAAGAACATCGACGAGGTGGGCTACGGTGGCATGGACGGCACGATCACCTATTCCAAGGACGGCCAGGATGTAGAGGTCGCAGCTAAGGACGCTATCAAGGAGACATACGAGAAGATCAAGCCGGTCCTCGATGACCTCAAGATTCCGGACGATGTACGCGAGCGTCTGGAAGCGCGCGTGTACAGTGGCCGCTCCGGCGCCGACGTCCAGATCGATGCCGTGAACGACGGCGAGGACCTGGCATCCTATGTCATCGAGAAATCTACCAATATGGAGTATCTGGTGTAATCATGATCGAGTACGGCGACACGGACAGGGAGATCCTCGACTGTCACGTCCACATGGGGTGGGACGCCCCGGACGGCATCGAGACACTGACCGCACCGTACACATGGGAGAACATGGCCGAGGTCCAGGCCAGCCTAGGGTACGACCATGTCGGGGAGAAAAAGGCACAGCGGAGCCTGACACCCGAGGAGATCATTGAGGCTATGGACGCGGGCTACGGACCGCAGAGCCAGTGTAACGTGTTCCCCTTCAACGAGGGCGACCGGAACGTGCCGGATCCCAACGGTGTCCTCATCCCATTCCACTATGCAAACGACCGTGTGCTGTGGGCAGCCAACGAGTACGAAGGCCGGTTCAACCCGTTCTGTCGGGTGGACCCCAACGGCACCACAGGATCGGAAGGACCGTACGCTGCTGTGTACGAGGTCGTGCGGTGCCGTCTGGAGGGCGCCGAGGGGCTCAAGCTCCATCCCCGGGCGCAGAAGTTCGCCGCCGACTCGGACGAGTCCGCTACCGTGGCGCGTGTGGCAGGTGCCCTGGGCATGCCCGTGCTCCTCCACTCCCAGGCCCGTCCCGACCTCATCGACCAGGACAATCCGGAGGACGTGATCATGTGCGAGCCCTACCGTATGGGCAAGCTCGCCGAGAAGGCCCCGGACACCACCATCATCATCGGCCACTCCGGCTGCGGCGGGAGCTCACGGGTAGTATCGGCGAAGGCACGCACCGCTGCAGTGACCCAGGCGGCCGATGTCGCGGCATCCCACGAGAACGTGTACCTCGACCTCTCCATCACCATGCCCTTCTCCCTGGAGGACAACGAGGTGGAGAAGCCAGAGGACGTCGGCAAGTACACCCTCGGCCTCACTGACATCATCCTTTCGCGGCACCAGGAGTACGAGGGCCGCATCCTCTTCGGCTCCGACCTGCCCTTCGGCAAGATGGACTCGTCCCTACGCACCTACGAGCGCGTGGCCGGCAGGTACGGCATCGCCGGTGACGAGGACGGTGCGATCAAGGCGGGCACCATGGAGTCGCTTTTCGCTCCGATGGAGGAGGTCCCGGTACAGGAGATCGCCGGTATCGTGCGCGAGTACATCGAACAGCACGAGCCGTTCTGGAACCGTCGGGCCAAGCAGCTGTCCCAAGAGCTCGAACAGGTCGCCACGGTCGAGGAGCTTGAGGGGGCGCTCTACAGCTACGTACAGGACACGGGGAAGGCCGAGGACCTGCCGGGCGGGCAGCCGGTGCCGGTCAAGACATAACTCCCCTTACGGGGCCGCAGGTTCGCACCATTTATATGAGTCCTCACATCTGAGCATGTTCCCCTGTGTGCCCGGGGGACACCCGTTGGGCGGAGATAGGGTCGCGTTCATCCTGTACATCGAATCAACGGAGGACAGGCAACAGCTGGAGCCCTTGCATTGGTCCGCAAGCTGCTGGTAGTATGATGGGAGGTTCGTTGTGGAGGCCCCTCCGGAAGGTCCGGATGAGAGGCACCCCGCTACAAGGGCGAGGAGAAGCATCAGGCCTATGATACGGTGCAGTGTGACCATCGAAATAGTAGGACAAAGCAACAATAAAAGGCTTGGGGCCGGGCAGCTCAGTGGAGAATGCGGGAGATAAAACCAGCCACGGAGAAGCCATCCTCGCCGGATCCGGGCCGCCGCATGTCCAGGTCGTACAGGTCCAGCTTCATGTCGTTGGGAAGGTCACGTTCCTGCCCGGTGGACACCTCGTCGAACTCATCGCTGCCGACCCGCCGGTTCACCTCAACGCCACCGTACCCGTCCTCGTCGCCATCACAGCGGACGTGGTAGCCACCGGACCTGACCACTGCAGCGCTCTCGATGAAGTTCTTCCCGTTCGCTACCAGGAACTGCAGGTCCAGGTCCTCGACATCCTTGCCCGACAGTTCGTAGCACGAGTGATCGTAGCAGATCTCCAGCCCCATGGAGAGCCCCCGGTGCTCGAACACACCGCGGCTCTTCTCCGCCTCATATTCAAGACCATGCTGCTCGGCGACCCAGTTCTCCCCGTTCGCCGAGTTCTGCTTGTCGTAGGAGTAGACAATCTCGCCCTTGTGGAACACGGGGAGGGTATTGTGGAGCTTGCCGCCCTCCTGCCAGAGGTAGGTGCCCGGTAGGAGGAGGGTGTCAGGGTGTTCCTCTGAGATCTCGCGCATCTGCTCAAGTCGCTCGTCCTTCTCCTCGCGAGTGAGGGGTACGTGGGGGAAGAAGGAGTACTCGGAGCCTACGAGGACGTCCGGATTGGCCTCCAGGGCCGTGGAGATCGTGTCCTGGTACGCGTCCATGAAGGACTCGTCGCGTGGACTGTAGCGGTCGAACGGTACGTCGCCCTGGATGAGCCCGACGGTGATGTGGTCAGGTCGATCATTGCTCGTCGTATCTTCAAGTGAGTACACTGTCCGTCACGTCCTCCAACGAACGGGCCGCAACGTCCGCTTGATAAACCTTCCCTTGCGGACCGTTAGCCCGTGCTATCGGGGGGACCTGGCGCATATCACGCCATGTCCAGCTCGTAGAGGTTGAGCTTCATGTCATGAGGGAGCTCGCTCATACGTTCAGGTCCGACGGTCGTGTACTTGTAAGGACCGACACACTTGTGCACTTCGACGCTATCGTACGAAGAGCTGTCGCTGCCATCGACGCGAAGATGGTACCCTCCTTCTCTTACCATGGTGGCCGTGTCGATGAAATCCTTGCCGTTGGCTACCAACACCTGAAGATCGAGGTCCCTGACACCCTTGTCCCGCAGTGTGTGTGCCGTATGGTCGTAGCAGATCTCCATCCCCACGGAAAGGCCCTGGTACTCGAGAACTCCCTCGCTCTTCTCGGCAGTGTATGCCAAGTTATGGTCGCTCTCCATCCAGCGCTCGGCATTAGCCGGATTCTGCTTCTCATAGGTGAACACCAGCTCACCCCTGTGGAACACAGGTAGTGTATTGTGCAGATGTCCCTGCTCCTGCCAGATGTAGGTACCGGGCATGAGAAGGGTGTCCGGATGCTCCGTCGATAGCTGACGCATCACGTTGAACCGTTCGTCCCGCTCCTCGCGGGTGAGTGGCTGATAGGGGAAGAATACGTACTCAGCACCAACAAGGATGTCGGGCTCGGCCTCCAAGGCCGCTCCGATGGCATCCTGATAGTGGTCCATGACGGTCTCATCCCGGGTATCGCTGCTGGTGAACGGGACATCGGCATCGATGAGGCCTACCGTGATGTGGTCTGGCCGTTCATCACCAGGCTCGAGCTCGTACATCGATCACTACGCTCCTAATCCACGACATCTTAGGGATGCTTAATAAACGTTCCCTTGCGGGCAAGCGAGGGTGTGAAAGGTACCTAATCGCGGTGAGCGATGCGGTCGTACAGGTCGGGCCCGAACAGGCCGTCGTCTTTGCGGAAGAACCGCTTCACTCCCTGCCACCACGTGTCCAGTCCCTTCTCTTGCTCTACTTCGCGGTAGATGTCCAGCACGTCGTCCGCTCCCGATCGACGGCGCTCCACCTTGTCCTCAAGGATGGCAAGGACGTCCGCGGGACAGTCGTAGCGTTCAAGGAAAGGTTTGATCGCCTCAAGGGTGTCGGCTGCTACCTGATACGCTGGCACCTCTTCACCGTCAGTCTTGAAAACGGCTGTCATGCCCTGCTTGATGGCCCTGTCCCTGTTCTTCACCAGCTCTTTCTGCAATACCTCGTACGAGCTGCTGACATCGTACATGACATCCGCCTCGGGAGGTACCTCGTCGAGTCCATGGTACTCATCCTTGGCCTTCTCGGCGATCCCGAATATGTACGCGGCGATGGCCGCGTCCTCCTCGCCCGATCCCTGGCTGTCCATGCACCGCACCTCGATGGTCCCGGATCGCTTCTGGATCACAGAACTGTTGGATGTGCTAGAGTAGGGCGAGATCTCGTGGCCGTAAGAGCCCTTGACCAGACGGACGTCCTTGACCTTCCCGCTCCGGATCGGGGAGTTGGCCGAGAGCGCCAGGATGTCCGGTACATGGCGCTGGAGCGTGTAGAAGACATGACGCGCCTCCCCCTCATCGGCATATCCGACGTGGACATGAAGGCCTGCTTTATCTTTAGACTGGCCGGGACGGATACCCATTCCCAGGGCGTAGCAGTTGAGAGTATCGGCCTCCTCTTGGGCGATGCGGTAGGCCGTGGTGACGTCGTCGGTGAGCTGTTGTAGATTCGTGCAGGGCCGTGTAACGACCTCCAGTGGACCCGAACCGTCCTCGTAGCACTTGGGGCCGACACTGACGTCGTAGGCGTCCATCTCCGCCTGCATCCTGTCCACGATGTGGCCCTCGAGGATCGACTGACGGTACGTGCTCCCCGTACCATCAACGACGTAGAACTCCTTTTCCAGCCCCACCGAGTGGCCTTCGTTAAGGATCTCGGCCATTCTCTCAGCACCCCCCGCCGTCCCGATGGGAGAGCCGGTCGATGAGCCGCTCCTTCGTGCGCCACGGGTGGAAGAACGCGCCAACACGCTCCTTGAATCCTTTGGGTGCCGTCTCCTGGTAGATGTCGAGGATATCGTCGGCTCCGGACCGCTTGTTCTCGACCTTGTCCTCCAGAGAGGCTATGACGCTCTCAGGGCAATTATATTGCTCCAGGTATGGTCTGACCTCAGCGAGCGTATCGGCCACGACCTGGTGCGCAGGGATCTCCGTGCCCCCGTGGGTGAACGTCGCGGTCATCCCGTCCTCGATGGCCTTCTGGAAGTTCTCGGGCCCTTCTGCTGGCACGTCCGGTATGGAGGCATTGTTGGTATAGTCCTCCTTGGCCTTCTCGGCGATACCGAGGATGTAGGCGGCGATGGCTGCGTCCTCCACGGCGCTCCCCTGGCTATCCATGCATCTCAGCTCCAGGGTGTTCTCGCGTACGTAGATGACCGAGTCGCGTGATGTGTCTTCGAACGGATCGAACTGGTGACCGAACCTGATCATGAAGAGGCCATCTAGGCCGCGTGCGTCCATGCGTATGTCCTTGACCTTGCCATCATTCGATGGAGAATTGGTCGACAGTGCCATGATGTCCGGAACGTGCGCCTGGAGTGCGTGGAACACGTAGCGGGCCTCCTCCTTGTCGGCGAAACCGATGTGGACGTGCAGTCCTGCCATGTCGTAGGGCTTTCCAGGACGGGTGCCCATCCCGAGGGCGTACCAGCCACGTGCGTCAGCCTCCTCCTGCGCGATGCGGTAGGCGGTCGTGACATCGTCGGTGAGCTGTTGCAGGTCCGTGCAGGGACGAGTGGTAACTTCAACAGGACCGGTGGGATCGTTATATGCTTTCGGGCCGACGACCGAGTCGTAGACGCCCATTTCCTCGCGCATGCGCTCCTCGACGGCCGGGACGATCTCGTAGCCTCTGCGATTGCTACCATGGCCGTTCACCACGTAGAACTCCTTCTCCAGCCCCACCGAATGGCCGTCGTTGAGGATTTCGGAGATCATCTCTCAGGCACCTCCGCTGTCCGCCCGCTCGCGTTCCTGCGCCTTCCACTCACGCTGATGAGCAAGGTCGTTGTAGAGCGCTTTCCTCCTGCTCCAGAACGTGAAAGGAGATGCAAGTGTTTGCATGAAGCCGTGGGATCGGTGCTCGGCGTAGATGTCTAGGATATCATCGGCACCCGAGCGTCCGCGGACGATCTTGTCAGCCAATATGCCCACCACTTCGTCAGGACAATCGTATTGACGAAGGTAGGGAAGGATAGCGACGAATGTGTCCTGGGCCACTTCCTGTACCGACCGCGTCTCGTCACCGTACGTAAACGTCGCGGCCATACCGTCCTTTATCGCCTGCTCATGGTTCTTGATTTCGTCGCCGAACCGGTCCGAGACGCCCTCTCCGTTGGCGTAATCGATCTTGGCCTTCTCGGCGATGCCTAGGATGTATGCAGCGATCGCTGCGTCCTCTTCTGCTGTCCCCTGGGTGTCCATGCACCGCACCTCCAGGGTATTGTCACGCTTCTTGATGACGGATTCGTTGCTGGTCGTACTGAAGGGGGAATAGCGTTGGCCGTACGAACGGTTGGCGGCACGCATATCCTTGATAGTGCCGTCCTTGTTGGGCGAGTTCGCTGATAGTGCCATGATCTCGGGCACGTGATGCTTGAGCACGGTGAAGACGTATTCCGCCTCTGCCTCGTCGCCGTAGCCCACATGAACGTGGAGCCCGGCCTTATCGTCCGGCGCCCCAGGTCGCGTCCCCATCCCCAGGGCGTACTTACCATGCGCTTCCACTACTTCCTGGGCGATGTCGTAGGCGGTCGTGATATCATTTGTGAGCTGGTGAAGGTCCGAGCAGGGACGGGTAACGACCTCCATGGGACCGGATGCATCGAGGTAAGCTTTGGGACCTACCTCGTCATCGTAGGCACCCAACTCCTCACGCATTCTGTTCCCGATACCGGATGCGATACCCATCTCTGCCCCAAGGTGAAGATTACCGTTGCTTCCGTGGTTCACAATGTAGAACTCCTTCTCGAGCCCTACCGAGTGACCCTCGTTCACGATCTCCATGTTGCTACTGGTGAGTGGTGCTGCTCTGGCCTCTATATAAACGTTGCGTTTGCGGTGTGCGGTTTCAGCCAACAGTTGACGGAAGGATTCGGAACGACCGTTCGAGAGGTCCGATCATGCTGCTGCGAGCATAGGCTGCCACGGCAAAGCATCCTCGAGCTCAACCTCTTCCTTAAACTCGTCGCGGTATGCAAGGTGTTTGATGAGCTGTTCCTTCTGGCCTTCCTTTCGCCTGAATGGAGCGATGAGCCGCGCCAGGAAGCCCTGAGGGAGCTCCTCCCTGTAGATATCGAGGATGTCGTCCGCGCCAGAGCGCCGGCCTTCTATCTTGGATTCGAGCACGTCGAGGACCTTCTTGGGGCACTTGTACTGCTTGAGAAACGGCATGATCTCCTCGAAAGTGTCGTCCACGACCTGATAGGCCTTGACCTTCTCGCCGTCTACCTTGAAGGTCGCTTCCATGCCCTTGACAAGAGAGCGTGTGAAGTTCTTCTCTTCCCAGCGTCCGACCTCCGCCATAGGGACACCGTTGGCGTAGTCATCCTTGGCTTTCTCGGCGATACCGAATATGTAAGCGCCGATGGCCGCGTCCTCTTCCCCCGATCCCTGCGAGTCCATGCACCGCACTTCTACGGTGTTTTCCCGCATGTAGATGACAGAGCGGCGGCTCGTATGGCCGTACTTGCTGAAATTGTGCCCCCAGAGGGTGGGCACCGCGAGCACGTTCTCTACCAGCTGTGTGAAGAGGCCACCGACCTGGCGTATGTCCTTGAAAGCGCCATAGTTGGTGGGCGAGTTCGCGGACAGCGCCATGATGTCGGGGACATGCTTCTGAAGAGCGTGGAACACGTACTCCGCCTCCCCCTCGTCCTTGAATCCCACATGAACGTGAAGTCCCGCATGGTCGTCGTTCTTGCCTGGTCGATTTCCCATCCCCAGAGCGTAGAGGCCGTTATTCTCTGCTTCCTCCTGGGCGATCTTATATGACGTCGTGATGTCCTTGGTCAGCTGGCGCAAATCCTTGCAGGGGCGGGTGGTGACCTCCAGAGGGCCGGAGAGGTCCTCATAGCACTTCGGGCCCCAGTTGCTGTCATAGGCCCCCAGTTCTTTTTCCATACGATCGCCGATGTCGTGCACCAGATTGTAGGTGTCGTTGGTCATCCCGTTGTTCCCGTCGACGACGTAGAACTCCTTTTCAAGACCTACACTATGGCCTGTTTCTAGGAAATCCTCCATAGTACCCGTTTCCCCTGTTGTTACCCGCAAGTGGTTGCGGGCCCGGTCCTATATAAACATTACGAAAAAAGGGCAGCGGACGTCCTTTACGTCGGAGAAGCTACCATGGAAGAGGGATCATCATCTTGTCTTTCCTGCTCTTCCTCGAACCGGTCGCGGTAGCCGAGATGCTTGATGAGCCTTTCCCGCTTGGACGAGAGAAGGAACGGTCTTGTGAGACTGCCCCAGAAGCCGCCGACCCCCTCCTCGCGATAGATGTCCATTATGTCATCAGCACCGCAGCGTTTGGTTGCGACGCGCTCATTGAGCACATCGATGACCTCATCAGGACAATCGTACTGCTCCAGGTAAGGTTGGATCTCCTTGAGTGTCGCTGCGACGACCTGGGATACTGGCACCTTCTTCCCATCCACTCTGAAGGTCGCCTCCATCCCCTTACGGACCGCACGCTTGAAGTTGCGTTTCTCCTCTTTACCGATACCCACCTGTTCAACACCGTTATTGAAGTCCTCTTTCGCCTTCTCGGCGATGCCGAAAATGTAGGCTGCGACGGCCGTGTCCTCCTCGGGGGTTCCCTGGGTGTCCATGCAGCGGACCTCGACGGTGTTCGAGTCGTCCCGTTTGTAGATGACAGAGGAACGGCCCGTCTTCTCGAACGGTGAGAACGTATGACCGTAGAAGAGCGTATCTCCTGCACCCAGGAAGTCGAAGAGGTGCTTTATCGGATTGCCGTACTGCCGCAGGCATTTGACCATCCCGTCCCGTGACGGTGAGTTGGCCGAGAGCGCGATGATGTCCGGTACGTGCTTCTGGAGCTCGTGGAACACGTAGTCGGCTTCGCCCTCATTCGCATAACCGACATGCACGTGCAGCCCTGCCGCATCGTCTGGAGCTCCGGGCCGTCCGCCCATTCCGAGAGCATAGAGACCTTGTTTCTCCGACTCTTCTTTGGCGAACCTGTAGGTCGTTGTGATATCATCGGAAAGTTGCTGAAGGTCTGTACACGGACGGGTCGTGATCTCAAACGGACCGGATGCATCGACATAGCACTTGGGTCCTACATCGGAATCGTATGCTTTCATCTCATTTTGCATCCGTTCCTTGACGATTGTATCGATAGTGTACTGTTGGTAGGTCTGGTTGCTCCCGTCCACAACATAGAACTCTTTCTCGAGCCCAACCGAATGACCTTCGTTGACGATTGTCATGTCGTTACTGTGCGGGGGCGGCGCACGATGTGGTATTTATACATTTCTTATAACGGTCGCGAAATAGTCCATTCCATACTACAATAGAACGCAACAATGGGCCGTATTATGCGGCTCTTGCGAGTAGCAGGTCTGCATCTGGGACATCGACGGTGGTCTCGTCATCGCTACGCCCTCTATGTGCGAGCCGATCGTAGAGTTCGTCGTGGCCCCGGTGAAGCGTGAAGAAGTCCTTAATCCCGGTCCATATGCTGCTATAGCCGGTCTCGTGGTAGATGTCCAGGATGTCGTCAGCCCCCGAGCGACGTTCCTTGACCTTCCCCTCAAGGACGTCCATGACCTCATCGGGGCAGTCGTACCGCTCCAGGTAGTGGCGGATGTCGACGAAGGTGTCCTCGACCACGCGGTACGCCGGGACCTTCTCGTCATCGATCTTGAAGGTGGCCTCCATGCCCTTCTTGACAGCGTGCTTGAAGTTCTTGGGCCCCTCATTCCCGACAGTATCCTGTTCGACACCGTTAGCGTGGTCCTCCTTGGCCTTCTCGGCGATACCGAATATGTACGCGGCGATGGCCACGTCCTCCTCCGGCGTCCCCTGGGAGTCCATGCACCGCACCTCCAGGGTGTTGCTACGCTTGTAGATGACCGAGGTGCGGCCCGTGTCAGAGTACGGAGAGAACTTGTGACCGTAGTACCCGCCACTCGCTCGCGTGTCCTTAACCCCTCCGAACCGCGACGGTGAGTTGGCCGAAAGGGCCATGATGTCCGGTACGTGCTTCTGTAGCTCGTTGAACACGTACTCGGCCTCGGCCTCGTCCTTGAAGCCCACGTGCACGTGGAGCCCTGCCTGGTCGCTGGGCTTGCCTGGACGTGAGCCCATACCCAGTGTGTAGAGGCCTCGGTCGTCGGATTCCTCCTGCGCGATGCGGTAGGCCGTGGTAATATCATCGGAGAGCTGGCGCAGGTCCGAGCAAGGCCGTGTGACGACCTCAAGGGGACCCGTGACGTCGATGTAGCACTTTGGACCCCAGGACTCGTCGTAGGCTCCCAGCTCCGCCTTCATGCGGGGGATTACGCTGTCCTTCACGATGGCCTGTTCGTAAGTGTTGTTGTCGGCGCCGACGACGTAGAACTCCTTCTCGAGCCCAACGGAATGCCCCTCGTTAAGGATCACAGATGACAGTCCCCTACTGCCGGGGTTTCGCTCACTCGGCGCTATTTATACCTTTCCCAGATGGAGGGGCCGTCAACCGAGCGAGAGGGTGAATGCCTGCTGGAAACCCATGATGTCCTCTCGGCCGTCGGTGAGGATGTGCGGGCGACTCCCCACGACCTTACCCCGGAGCATGAGCTGCACGGTAGCGTTCTCCTCGACCGGTGGTGTGAGCATGCTGTAGATGAGCTTGTTTCGTAAGGTGATCACCTTGCCCTCTCCGCCCACGGTCATGTTCACCTTGTCGGTTTCCAGCTCAGCGAACGATGGCTGGTATACTGCTGGTGTCTCGAGAGCAAGCTCTTTTCCGAGAACTTCCAACTGTCCCGCGAGCTTCGCAGTGAGGTTCTGGTCCAGGATATGTTCGAGGTCGAGGAAGAGCTGGAGATGAAGGACCTCCTCCTTCTCGGCAGGTGCCTCAGTAGCGTTGGCAACACCCCTCACACCACGTACCCGCACGATGACCTCCTGGCGCGTGAGGGTCGTATTCTCACCCATGGTGCCGAAGAACACGAGGCTCGGGAGACGACCCTTGATCGTCGCAGGCACGAAATAGGCCTCGGCCTCCTCAGGTGGCGAATCGCCTTCAGTATCAAGGAACTTGGTCAGGTCGATCTCATAGTCCTGAGAGCGCGTGATCCGCTCGCTTGTGGCATACACAGCACGACCCTCCCCGTCCTCAACGAGCTTGAACAAGTACTCCGTACCGTCCTGGAGGTTCAGGGAGACGAGCTCTTGGTCCGCTTCCAGGGTGAGGGTGCTTGTCGTGCTCCCATCACTATAGGTGATCGTCAGACCATCCTTGCTCTTCAAAACTGAAGGCTCCGAAGCGAAGGTGACCCCGAAGACATCCACGAGGACCGTGCGGAGCTGGGGTGAGTGTTCGCCGGGCACCAGATCCCAGTCGAAGAGGAAACGGCCTCCTTCGGGCGCTCCTTCCCGGCCTCCACTACCACCGCCGCTATCGAACGTGCTGAAGTAATTGAATCCCAGGGCCACAGCAGAGAGGATCATGATCCCTCCTACGAAGAACGCGAACATCTTGTCCGATGTTCCATGGCTCCGCTTGTGATCATCGTGCTCCTCTACCATCTCCAGGGCGATCTCTGCGGACCGCTTGATCTTACGCTTGCGTACCATTGTAGAGCACCTCCAGGTCGAACTCAAGGGCAGCGACAGGGACCTCCAGAGCGAAGGACTCCAGCACCGCCGGATGGATTTCACCGAACACTCCTGCGGGAGCACCTTCCACGAGCACCCGCGCCGCTCGACCGGGGATGAAGGCCTTCTCATCGACCGCTTCGAAAGTCATCGACCGTCCCAGGGTCCGCCCCAGGGACTCCACTACCGCCTTCAGTGCAGCGAATGTGGCGTCCGTTCCGGCCATGGCACCGTCAAGGCGCCGGACGTTCCGCGTCCCGGTGTCCGCTTTATCATCGAGCACCACGATATCCCCCACCTCGAAGAGGCGCTGGGGGTACCCGTGGCGCTTGTTCCGCTCCAGCGTCTCGATAAGGGAGGGCAGAAGGCGATCGCGGACCACGGTGAACTCGCTGGAGTTGGGATTGGCGATGGTCGCTACCGGCCGTTGCTCCTCGCCCATCCTCGTAAAGAGCCGATCGGGATTGGTGAGCACGAATGTGATGACCTCGCTGAATCCATGGCCTATCAGAGCATCTCGGACCACGTCGCCAGCATCACGAATCGGCAAGGGCGCCCCCACGGTCGCTACGGCAGGGAGGGATGGTTCGAAGTTATCGTACCCGTGGCCGATTGCCACGTCCTCCGCCAGGTCCATGGGATGCATCACATCTGTACGGAAGGCGGGGACTGATACCTCAAGACGGCCCTTCCCCTTCTTCTTGACGCCCAGGCGCATGCGCTCCAGGCGTTCGGCCACTTCCTTGTCGGAAAGGGTGATGCCCAACAGACCCGTGATATACGCCACATCGACCTCCATGGTGGACGGCGCCAGCTCCGGTGTGACCATGATGGCGTCCGGGTAACGCACCTCGACACTTCCCACATCAGCGCCCCGGTCGGTGAGCAGGGCGCAGAATATATTGAGTACTTGGCAAATGGTCTTGAGATCGGTGCCGGTGACATCGAAGAACAGGTTCGTCGTCCCCTCGGAAACGCGGGTCTCCTCGCTGTTGATGATGGGGGGCATGGAGAGCACCTGACCATTGGCGTCCTCCAGGATGGGGAAGCGTGGCAGGTCCTCGAGGGTGAACGCGTAGTCACGGCCCTTGGAGTGCTTGATGAGGATCTCACGACCGCTCATAGTGCCGTACTCCTCCTCGCCCTCGAGGGAGAGGGGTACGAACTCGATCATCCCCGGCTCCAGAGCGACGTATCGTATTGGGCCTGTGATGGTATCCAGGTCGTAGATTCCGATGGACGCCTTGCGCCGCTTCCTGCAGTGCGTGGCGTGCAGCTTCTCCTGGATCTGCATCACCGAGCGGATGAAGGAATCGTCGAACGTGACGTTGCGGGCGATGCCGCATACGATGAAGGGACGGATGTCCTTGGTGGACGGGTCCACCTCCACGACCAGGTCCGATGCCTTGAGCGGTGTGGCAGGCAATCCCGTCTCGATGCCAAGGATGCCCCTGAGGTTCCGGGCGACGCCCTCCACCGAGAGCATGTCGGGCCGGTTGGGGAACACCTCGACCTCGATCTCGTCGCCCTCCACGCCCTCCACGGGCACGCCCATGGCCGCGAGGATGGCCGAGAGCTCGTCGACGGGAAGCTTCTTGCCGATGAGCTTGAACAGATCGGGCAGGTCGAACGTCAGCGTTGCCATTCAGAACACCCCCGGCGCGTCGGCCAGCCAGTCCGCGTCGTTGCGATAGAAGGTGCGCATGTCATCCATCTCCAGGGCCAGCATGGCCGGACGCTCCAGACCGAGGCCCCAAGCGAGCACCGGACACTCGATGCCCAGCGGTTCGGTGACCTCGGGGCGGAACATCCCTGCGCCACCCAGCTCGATCCAGCTCTTTCGTGAGGGCATCCACACCTCGGGCTCGACGCTCATCTCGGTGTAAGGAAAGTAGGCGGGTCGGAACCGCACCTTGTCGAAACCCAGGCGCTGGTAGAACTCCTTGAGATAGCCCAACAGGTGGTTGAAGGTGACGTCCTCGGACACCACGATGCCCTCCACCTGGTGGAACTCCATCAGGTGCTTGTAGTCCAGCGTCTCGTTGCGGAAGGCACGGTCAACACAGAACACCTTGGCGGGAGGCGTGAGCTCGGAGAGACGGCGGGCCGAGACCGCTGTCGTGTGCGTACGCAGAACCGGCCGTCGGGACACGTCTTCGCTCCATTTGTAACCCCACCCGGACGAGCCGGCCGTGCCGTTCTCGTGGGCCGAGCGCACCTTGGGCACGATCTTCTTCGGGAGCACGGTCTTGGCCGGGTTCTTCATGTAGAACGTGTCAGCAAGTTCGCGTGCCGGATGGTCCTGAGGCTGGAAGAGGGCGTCGAAACACCAGAAGGACGACTCCACGAAAGGTCCTCGAGCTTCCTGGAATCCCATATCGAGGAAGATACGGCGTACCCGGTCGATGAGCACTGGGAGTGGGTGCTTCCGCCCGGGCCGTGTCGGCGGGACGGGAAGTGTGACGTCGTATTTGCGGAAGGAGACGTTCCGCCATGAACCGGTCTCGAGCATAACAGGAGTGAGGAGGCTGACGGAGCCTTCGTCATCGCTCGATTCGAGGGTTTCCCGGCCCTCGTCGGTGATGGTGAGCACGAGCTCCTTGCGCTCGGAGACGGTGGCCATGCTACGATGGACGAGCGTCTCGAGAAGTTTGCGCTCCTTGTCGGTGACCGCGATGGGACCGATGGCCAGCTTGACGAGAATCTCCTCCTCAAGTAAGGTCCCGTCGACGGCCTTCGTCCCCTCATCGCTGCGGGTGAGCACCGTGACGTCCTCGTCACGCCCGATCGTCGCCCACTTGCGTTTGCGCAGCCAACCGAGCCCGATCTTCACCTGCTCCCGGGACAGGCCCTCGGTACGGAAGAGGTCCTCGAGCGGTGTCTTCTTGGTGAGGATAGTAAGCAGCCGTCGTTCGATGAGGCCGTTTGAAGCGGCCAACCGCCCCTCCTCGGTGATGCGGGCCTCCTCGAGGGTACGCTCCTCGAGTGTCACAAGCCCCTTCTGGGAGAGCCAGTAACCCATTCTGCGGGCGGTGGTGGGGTCCACACTCTCAAGCTCCTCCGGACGGGCCGGGCCGTCGGTGGCCGCCAGGGCGGCTAGGATGTCGCGCTCCTTCGGGTGTAGCTCCACGTTAATCACTCCTTTACTAAGTACTCCTCGATGCGGTCGCGCGCCTTCTCCCGTTTTTCCTGGTGCTCGACCAGGAAGCGCTCAAGGAGGTCCCAGGCGCACTTCTTGCAGTCGCCGCACATGAGTTCTCCTGCAGCACAGGTACGGAAAGTATTCTCGAGCTTGGCGTCGTCGGGCTCGAGGTGGAGCTTCATGAGCTCGTAGACGGTGCAGATATCCGGTCTGCCGCCGAGCTCCTTCTGCTCCTTGAGGGTGTCACGCCCACCGGTGAAGGCGTTCATGAGCTTGTACCGCGCGTCCTTGAGCGTCTCGGTGAGCGCGATGTAGGATGAGGGTTTGCTGGAGGACATCTTCCCGCCGTCCAGCCCCGAATTGAACCTGTGGTACGTAGCTGCGCAGGGTTGGAAGCCGAACTCGGAGGATGCACGGGAGGCTATGTCACGGGTAAGCCGGATATGGGGGTCCTGGTCAGCACCCACGGGGACAACGACAGGGCAAGGTCCTTCGTACTCCTGCAGTTGCGGGTGGAGGATGTCACCCACCTGGACCAGTGCCGAGACTATCTTGGCGGGTGAGAGCTCGCCGTAGATGGCGCGCAGCTCGTTGAAGGTGACCCGTCGCGAGAAGAGAAGTGCTAAGGTGTCAACGGCCCGTCGCTTCTCCTGGAAGTAAACCGTGCAATTGTCAGGCCGCAGCCCAAGGGCGATGTAGTTTACCAAGTACTCCTCGATCCCCAACCGTTCCACTTCGTCGAGGGACTTCTCCCGCACGCCGTACGCCTCAACGCTTGCGATGGGGATGTAGAGGGGCGTGCCGAGGTCCTGCCACCACATGAGCTGGTCGACCACCATCTTGTGGCCAAAGTGCATCTTGCCCGAGGGCATCATACCGCTCACAAGAGCGAACCGCTCGCCCTTCCTCTTTGCGTCGAGGACGCGCTCAAGGTCCCGGTGGCCGAACACGATCTTCCGACGCATGAGCATGTGCGGATTCTCGATACTACCGAGTATCTCCTCGAATGGCTGGATACCGAACTCGTCGAAGAGCTTGGCGTAGTCCTCGATGTCCGAACTACCCCACGGATCGAGCTCAGGCATCATCTACCGCCTCCTGCGATGACACCCGTGGCCTCTGCTGCTCGGCGGGCAGCTTTCTCGGTGATGCCCGTATGGAGGATAGTGAACCTCTTT
>Ga0187833_10001479_pt1 | contig 26812 bp, 31 predicted proteins | sample ETNtaG_37_FD_167968 | JGI IMG/M metagenome (GOLD analysis project Ga0187833, IMG submission 167968) | Marine microbial and viral communities from oxygen minimum zone, Eastern Pacific Ocean - ETNP2014_SV_400_PacBio MetaG (Illumina Assembly) | ecosystem: Environmental > Aquatic > Marine > Hypoxic...
ACTAATAAAAAACCCGGATTTAGACCAAATAGTGGAAGTTGACAAAGCAGTAAAAAAGGAAACAGAAGACTTAATTAAAAGCAACCCCTAACACAAACTTATATTTTATAGGGATTAACCTTATATATCTCGGGCATCATCTTTCTATAGGGTGATTATAATGACACAAACATTTGATTGCGATTGTGGAAATGTATGTACTTTAAAAGATAATGAAGAACAGTCAGAGCACTTTGGAGATGGAACAAGAACAGGAATGATTGCCAAATGTAAATGTTGTGGCAAGAAATTCGAATCTCCAGGCTCTTCTATATAATTCCCATCTAGCTCTTTTTTGAAGACAAGGATAAATTTTATATATAGCTATAACTGACTCTTATTTTTATTATAATGACAAGAACTAACTTAGACAAGTACATTACATTAAGTATAATACTACTTGCAGTAATAACTTTATCACAATATTTAGGATTTAGTATACAGCAGTCTATTTCTGTAGGGATAATAACGCTTTTTATAACTTCAACATTCTTATTCTGGAATAATAGGCTTTCTTATGGGTTTATAGGAGTCTCACTTCTTTTAACCTTTGGTGTTCTTGATATTGAGCATCTTATTAAGTTTGCAAATCTTAACATCATAATTTTCCTTATTGGCATGATGATTATCGTTGGCTATCTTGAAAGAAATCACTTTTTTGAGTATATCATTGGCAAGCTTATTGAGAAAGTAGGAAAAAGCGGTAAATTGTTAATTATTGTAATATTGGTTATAGCAGCACTTTCTGCAGCTCTTATTGATGAAGTTACCTCTATTCTTATTATGACTGCTATTGTAATACACTTTGCATCAGAATATAAAGTTAACCCTATTCCTTTTGTATTGATGACGGTTTTTGCTACAAACATTGGAAGCAGTGCAACAGTTGTTGGTAATCCTGTTGGCGTATTAATTGCCCTAAAAGGGGGGCTTACATTTTCGGATTTCTTAAGATGGGCCACCCCTATAAGCATAATTGCCCTTGTTGTTGCAATTCTGCTGCTCATGTTCTTATTTAGGAAACAGATTGCTGAATTTGACAGAAATTTAAAAGAGAATTTTCATAAAAAAGAAAAGGAATTAGTAGAGAAACACAATCTTTTAGCACCAGCTTTGTTGTTTATAGGAACCTTGTTGGCGCTTATTTTACACTCTAATATAGAACACCTGCTTGGATTAGAGAAAAACACAATGCTCATTGGAATTGCTTTGATAGGCGCAGGCATTGCCATGTTGCTCTCAAAAGACGAAGCCCAGGAATTAGTTGAGCAAAGGGTAGACTGGTGGACACTGATGTTCTTTATGTTTCTTTTTGCTTCAGTTGGCTCACTTGAATTCACAGGAGTAATTGATATATTCTCTTCACAAATCAGTGCACTAACCGGAGGCAATATCATATTTACATTAATAGTGGTTATGGGTGTAGCTGGTATACTTAGCGCTGTTCTTGACAATGTTCTTGCTGTAGCTGTTATGGTGCCAATCATTGAAGACTTAATAGCTGCTAGCCCTGGAACCAGTTCACCCTTATGGTGGGCTTTATTGTTTGCTGCAACATTATTTGGGAATCTGACATTTATTGGAAGTACTGCTAACATAGTAGCGTTAGGAGTATTAAAGAAAAGAAAATGGGGCCATATAAGCTTTATGCAATGGATTAAACCAGGATTTGTTATAACAGCGGCAACAGCAGTAATTGCTTTTGTACTTATTATGATACAATTGCCCCTTATGCAATAGAGGTGAATAAAAAATGAATAAATGTGAAGGCAATGAATCAGAATTAAAGGAAATTATGAAGGATACAGGTAAAATGTATATCCTTTATGGTAGCTATGAGATTGTCGTTAAGGACAAAAAAAGGTTTAAATGGGCAGAGGTATTCAACTGGCTTCTTGACTGTGGTTTTGAGATCTTTATTACTAAAAAAGAAGGCAAAATTACTATAACTACAAAACAGAAATGGTAGAGACTTTTTATATCCTATTTTCTTTCACTTATAGGCAGGCACTCCTTACTCCCCGCAACACTCTTATAAGCAGGCCTTATTATCCTTCTGGAGCTTATCAATTCCTCTAAGCGATGTGCGCACCATCCTGTAATCCTTGCCATTGCAAATAGTGGCGTATAGACCTCTTCAGGTATGCCTATACAATCATAGACAAAGCCGGAATAAAAGTCAACATTTGGGGAAATTATCTTAGTTGTTTTTTTGAATTCAGCAAAAACTTTAGGGAAAAGCCTCTCTAATGATTCATACAGTTCAAACTCATCCACTCTCTCTTTTTCTTTTGCCAGCTCTCTTGCTTTTTCCTTCAGTAGAACTGCTCTTGGGTCTGATAATGTATAGACCGCATGGCCAAATCCATAGATCTTGCCTAGCCCATCAAACGCTTCTTTCTTTAGTATCTTGATAAGGTATTCTGAAACCTCTTTGTCATCCTTCCAGTCCTTTACATTCTTCTTTATATCATCCATCATCTTCTTCACTTTTATGTTTGCACCGCCATGCAATGGGCCTTTTAATGAGCCTAATGCTGCAGCTATTACAGAATAACTATCTGTGCCAGAAGAGCTTACAACACGGGTTGTAAATGATGAATTATTTCCTCCACCGTGCTCTGCATGAAGAACAAGCACAAGGTCAAGCAGTTTTGCTTCAAGCTCTGTATACTTTTTATTCCCTTTTAGCATATAAAGAAAGTTCTCTGCTGTATGCAGTTTTTTCTTAGGATGCCTTATCACAAGATGCTTATGCTGGTAGCTATGCCTCATAGAATAATAAGAATAAGCTATTATTGCAGGGAATCTGGCAATAAGATTAATGCTCTGTTTCAGTATATTCAGTGTAGATGTGTCATCTGCATTTTCATCAAGAGCATATAATGCAAGAACAGACCTTGCAAGCATATTCATTACATCCTTTCCTTTTAATTTTAAGATCATGTCTTCAGTAAAATGTTCAGGAAGGTCTCTTAGCTCACTCAGATGCTCAGAAAAAAGCCCTAATTCCTGTTCTGTAGGAAGCTTTCCAAACAACAAAAGAAAAGCAGTCTCATCAAAACCTGACCTGTTATCTTCCTGGAAGCCATTTACAAGGTCTTTTACATCCATTCCACGATATAATAACATTCCCTGTATTGGTACAGCTTTACCATCAACAATATCATAGCCTTTTACACAGCCAACATGGGTAAGCCCAACTAATACCCCTGTAAAATCCTCGTTCCGTAGGCCCCTTTTAACACTATACTTCTTATACAATTCCTCTTCAATCAAGCTTGATTCTTCTGAAAGTTTAGCTAGTTTTTTTAAAGATTCTTCATCCATTTTAACAAACCCCCAATTTATTTATTATGGCATCTGCCATCTGTTTTGTGCCAACCGCACTAGGATCATCTCTTTTTGGCTTTAGGTCATATGTTACATCCTTTCCTTCTTTAATGACTGCTGCAACTGCCTTTTCAAGCTTGTCTGCAGCATAAGATTCATTCAGATGGCGTAGCATTAGCATCCCGCTCAAAATCAAGGCAGTTGGATTAACCTTATTCATCCCTTTATACATTGGCGCAGAGCCATGAGTTGCCTCAAATACAGCATACTTATCTCCAATATTAGCTCCTGGAGCAACCCCTAACCCTCCAACTAATCCTGCGCATAGGTCAGATATTATATCCCCATACAGGTTAGGAAGCACTATAACATCATAAAGCTCTGGCTTCTGGACAAGCTGCATGCACATGTTATCTACAAGGACATGATTATAATTAATGCCACTATGAGATTTTGAAACCTCTTCTGCTGTTTTCATGAAAAGGCCATCTGTAAACTTCATAATGTTTGATTTTGTGACTGATGTTACAAGCTTTCTTGAATTATTCTTTGCATATTCAAAGGCATATTCAACTATCTTTTTAGTTGCGCTTATTGAGATTGGTTTTATGCTTATCCCAGAGTCAGAGCTGATCTTTCTTCCTGATTTTTCTTCAAGAACCCTGGATAATTCTTTTGCATCTTCTTTACCTTCTTCAAATTCTATCCCAGCATACAAATCCTCAGTGTTTTCCCTGATAACAACTAAATTTACATTCTCAGGCTGCTTTAACAAGCTCTTAGCCCCTGGATAATACTTGCAGGGCCTTACGCACGCAAACAGCTCTAGCTCTTTTCTTAAAGCAACATTTACACTTCTGAATCCAGAGCCAAGCGGAGTGGTTATTGGAGCCTTTAAAGCCACTTTGTTCTTTTTTATAGAATCAATAACTGAGTTTGGCAAAGGAGTGCCTTCTTTTTCCATCACATCAATGCCTGCATCTACTGTTTCCCAGTCTATGCTGACTCCGGTTGCATCAATGCATCTTTTGGCAACATCTGCCAATTCAGGGCCTATGCCATCTCCTCTTATTAATGTTATTTTATGAGCCATTCTTGTAGTGATTAAGCTTACCCCCCGCTAATAATATTTTAATATCCTTATCTGTTAAATGGTGTTTCAGCTTTATTTTTATATTTTTAGTTTTATTTATAAGCAATAGCTCTTTTTTCTCTGATAATCCTGTTCTTACATTTGGGAGTTCTATCACATCTTCTTCATCAATATTCTCATAATCTCCACTATTTTCAAAAGAAAAAGGAATTATGCCAAAATTAATCAGATTCTGAAGATGTATTCTTTCTATTGATTTTGCTATTACTGCTCTCACTCCAAGATATGCCGGACAAATTGCAGCATGCTCCCTTGATGAGCCCTGGCCATAGCTTTCACCTGCTATTATGAAATTTGCAATATTTTTCTTTTTGTTCTTAAGCGCTTTCTCTACAAAATCCTTATCTACAGATTCAAAAACAAAAGTTGAATATTTTTCTATGTTTGACCTGAATTTCAGCCTTGGGCCAGCAGGCATTATATGGTCTGTTGTTATCTTATCTCCAACCTTTATTACTATAACTCCACTCAATGTTTCAGCCAATTCTGGAATCTTTGGCAGCTCTTTTATATTAGGGCCCTTAACAACCTTATCAATAAATTTAGGCTGCAGGATCATGCTGTCATCTATATAGTATTTGTCTGGGCTGGCTATCTCTGGAATCTCAGTTTTATCAGGATTTGTAAGTTTTCCTTTTAATGCAGATACAGCTGCAACAACAGGGCTTACCAGGTATATTCCTGCATCTTTTGTGCCAGACCTTCCAAGAAAGTTCCTGTTGCTTGTCCTTAAGCTTACTCCTTTACTTTTTGGAGAGTGGCCAGCGCCTATACAAAAGCCGCATGCTGATTCAACTATTCTTGCTCCAGACTTAATCAGCTCTGACAAAGCGCCATTATTAGCTATCATCTCAAAAACCTGTCTTGAGCCAGGCGCTATGATAAGGTTTACATCAGGATGAATCTTTTTTCCTTTTAATATTTCTGAAACAACCATCAGGTCCTCATAAGAAGAATTAGTACAGCTTCCAATACAAACCTGGTCTACATTAATGTCCTTTACATTCTCTATGCTATCAATATTATCCGGTGAATGTGGTTTAGCAACTAATGGCTCTAGTTTATCTAAATCTATTTTGATTGTTTTGTCATATCCTGCTCCTTCATCTGCTTTAAGTTCAATCCAGTCTTTCTCTCTTTTTTGTTTTTTTAAGAAATCCTTTGTTACATCATCACTTGGAAAGATAGATGTCGTAACTCCTAATTCAGCCCCCATGTTTGTTATTGTTGCACGCATAGGAACAGTAAGGTGTTCTAGAGCATCTCCACCATATTCTATAGCATAACCCACATTCCCTTTTGTTGTCAATAGTTTTAGAATATGTAATATAATGTCTTTTGCAGTAACATATGGCTTTAACCTGCCAGCAAGCTCTATCTTGATTACCTTTGGAACAATTATAGAATAGGCAAAACCAGCCATTGCCAGTGCAACATCGAGTCCTCCAGCGCCAATTGCAAGTGAGCCAATGCCTCCTGCTGTTGGAGTATGGCTGTCAGAGCCTAGTAATGTTTTGCCAGGCCTTGCAAACCTTTCAAGATGCACCTGATGGCATATCCCGTTTCCAGCCCTTGAATACAATATGCCATACTTTGACGCTGTTGTTTCAAGATACTTATGGTCATCTGCATTCTCAAATCCCATCTGCAGAGTATTATGGTCAACATAACTTACTGAAAGCTCTGTCTTTACCTTAGGAACACCCAATGCCTCAAACTGAAGATAAGCTAACGTACCTGTAGCATCCTGCGTAAGTGTCTGGTCTATCTTTATCGCAGTTTCCTTGCCAGGCATCACACTACCATCTGCATGCATTGAGAATATCTTCTCATAAATATTCTTATGGCTTGAATTACTAGTCATGTTATGCCCCCTATAACTTTATATGATTTTACCTTATTTCCCCTCACAGAAGATAAGGGCTATTTATAAATTATTTGCCCTGATTTGGCCTTTTTTGCACTATATTGACAGTGACGTAGACCCCAAATGGTCTCCGTGCAGATACGCCCTCTACAAATCCATAAGATTTATATATTGTACTGCCCATCCATAGAGTATGGCAACTGAAACAGTAACAATACCAAAAGAAGAGTATTTAAAACTCAAAAAGTGTGAAGAAGTAGATAAAGAACTACTTAAAGATATTGCTACTGGAATAAAGGACGTTCTAACTGGCAAAATAAAAGAAGTCTAGATATCTTTTAATATATTCTCAATCTGCTCTTTATAGACATCTAAGTTACTACTCTTTGTTAAAGTATTCCCTGACCGGAAAACCAAAAAGTTTATATAGCATTTGCTATTATATGCTATACGATACAAAATGCAAACAAAACAAGTCAATATAAGGGTACCAACAGACTTGCTGGATGACTTAGATATAGTAAGTAAGTTATTGAAAGTAAACAAGTCTGAATGGATAAAAACTAAATTAGCTGAAGATATACACAAAGAGAAGAACCAGCTTTTGCTGGAATTAAGCAACCTCTACACTAAAGGGATTATTAGCAAAAAAGAAGTCCAGAATTTAGTAGGCAGTGAAATAGCTAACCAAATGGAATCAATACACAAAACTGCTAAGAGAAGCGTAAAAGCTGGCATCGAATATGGAAAACAGCTTAAAAAAGCAATTTCTGGTTGATACCTCTGCTTTTATCAGCCTGGAAAGTGTTAATCTGCTTAAACAAGTGATTAATCTATTCAATATCATAACAGTAAATTCTGTTATTAACGAACTTAAGGATTTCTCAAAGCATAATGATAAGTATGGGATCATAGCTAAAAGGGTATTGAAGTTTACTAACAAAATATCAATGGAAGATACTGATGTTAAAGAACAGATAAGATATTTGCAGAATACTAATAACGAATTGTTTAACTTAGCACTTAAAAAGAAGATTCCTTTAGTATCAGATGATCATAAGCTCGTTCATCACACCAAAGATAAGATTGATATTTATTTCAGCACATTCTTTCTTACTGCATTTGTTACTGCAGAAATTATCTCCAAGAAAGAATCTTTAGGGATGTTAGAGAAATTAAGGGATATAAGGAACTGGAAAAATAATATTATCTATTTGACTACAAAGGAAGAATTGGAGAAGTTATAATCTTAATTCTAAAACAGCCAAGGACACTCAACTAAACCCCAGAACAGAACTTCTCATAGTCAATCAATTCCTTAATCTTGGGCTTTTCTCCGCATAAAGGACAGTTTGGATCTTTTTTTACCTTTACTTCCTTAAACGACAGATCAAGAGCATCATACAGAACTAATCTTCCTTTCAATGATTTTCCTAAACCAAGAATTAGTTTTATTGTTTCTGTTGCCTGTACCAATCCAATAAGGCCAGGTAAAACTCCTAAGACACCTGCTTCCTGGCAGGTTGGAACAGCTCCTGGTGGAGGAGGGAACGGATGCAAACATCTATAGCATGGACCTTTATCAGGAACAAAAACAGTAGCACGGCCTTCAAACTGGAAAACAGAGCCATAAACATTCGGCTTTTTATCAAAATAACACGCATCATTGACTAGATACCTTGTAGCAAAATTATCACATCCATCTACAACAACGTCAAACTCCTTTATTATCTCTTTTACATTCTTAGAAGTTAGCCTGTCTGAATAAGTCACTACCTTGACATCCGGGTTCAACCCCTCTAAAGTTTCTTTTGCAGATTCTACCTTCAGCTTATCAACATCTTTAGAAGAGTGCAGGATCTGCCTCTGTAAATTACTAACATCTACCTTATCCATATCTATAACTCCTATAGTGCCAACACCAGCTGCTGCTAAATAAAAAGCAACAGGGCTTCCAAGGCCACCTGCACCAACACAAAGAACTTTTGCATCACGAAGCTTCTTCTGCCCTTTGCCACCTACCTCTGGCAGGATTATATGCCTGCTGTACCTTTTTACCTGCTCATCATTAAATCCAAAATCAGTCATCTTAATTCTCTTGAACCTCAACATCCTCTACAATTATCCCTAAACCTTTAATGTACTCTTCCCCTTTCTGGATCTCTTCCAGATCCCCTTCTAACTCAAGCAAAACCCATCCATAATCAGATGTTACGTTTGCTTTTCTTAGGTTTGGAACTACATTAAACTTCTTCCCCAGATTGTAGATTATAGGTTCTTTTATCAGCTTTTTCGGGAATGTTAAATTCAGTACTTTAGTTGCCATGTTATCTTCCTCCATTAGTTTGTATTGCTCGGGGTGGGCCGTTGCCAATTGAAGCGCTTATGGGGAGGCCCAAAATGACGAACGAAGTTAGTCATCCACCAGCTATTGCCGGTACAATTGATATTTCTTTATCTTTAACTTCAGTTTCCTTTCCTTTTAAAAACCGAATATCTTCTTCACCGACATATATGTTAATAAATTTCCTGACCTCTCCATTGTCATCTAAAACTCTTTTTCCTACACCAGGATATTTCTTTTCCAGATTTTCTATTACACTTATTACCGTATCACCCTCTGCCTGTACTTCTCCCTTTTGTTCTGTAAACCTTCTTAGCGGTGTTGGAATTTTCACATTAACCATTTTCTTACCTCCATAATGTATTTTATCTGTGCCTCCCACATCCCTTGTTAGGGGTGGGCCGTTGTCCTTTTCAATGCTAATGGGGAGGACAAGTTAAGTATTGAGTTTTTACTCAATACTTATTTTTCCTAATAACTTCTTAGCATCTTCTTCAAATCCAAACTCTTTTGAAGAAGCCAATAGATCATCTTCTATCCTTCCAATACCTGTTCCAGTGATATTGGCTACAACAACATCATTCTCTTTGAATATGCCTAACTTAGCTGCCTTTATAATTCCAGCGATTGTAACACCCCCAACAAACTGGGCAAATACACCCTCTTTAAGAAATAAATCAATAGTAGCTCTTGTAATATCTTTTTCAGTTACTTTAAAACCTCCTCCATTGCTTTGCTTAATAACATCCAAAGCCTGATGCCCAGAGCCAGGCTTGCCTATTGCTATTGATTTTGCAATTGTTTTTGGGTTTTTAACAGGAAGTATATCATCTTTGCCTATTGCATCAATAATAGGTGAACATATCTCTGGCTGGATACCCCACATCTTAACTGGATTATGAAACAACCCTAACTTCTTCAATTCATTAATCCCTTTGTATGCAGAACAGAACAATGCACCAGAACCTAATGGATAGAATATATTCACAGTCTCTTCCTTACCAATCAATTTATTTAACTGTAGTGCAATCTCTATGCCAGAAGTTTTTGAGCCTTCTTTATAGTATGGCCTAAAGCTGTTGTTTGGAACAAAATTATCTTTCCTGCCAGAAGTCTTAATAGATTCTTCATTCTCCTTATCACAGTCATTCATAGATTGTATATTGCAGTCATCATAACTTAAATCCAATTCCTTCAAATCATCAGGATTTGGCAGATACTTCCTTATTGCCTTCTTCTTTATCTCCCCTAAACTTTTTGGAATATAAACATGCGGCTTAATTCCAGTCTCTTTTGCAAAATAAGCAGACGAAACTGCTAAGTTGCCTGTTGAAGCAACATAAACTGTCTTATACTCTACCTCAAGCGCTTTGTTAAATGCCAAAGTCACTGGTCTGTCTTTGAACGATCTTGTTGGCAGCACTTCATCACAGTCTAGTTTAAGAAACAGTTTTATCCCTAACTCCTTGCCAATAACCTTTGATTCAACAAGCGGAGTGAATGGCTGCTCACGAGAAACCTTAATATCATCTATAGGCAATAATTCCTTTAATTTCCAGAACGTATCCGGCCTTTTATCAACCTCTTCTTCTGTCAGAATTCCTTTTATCTTATCATAATCATATTTTATATCCAAAGGCCCAAAACAAACATCATAGCAGACATTAACTAATATTGAACCTTGCTCTTTCTTTAGCCTCTCAAGTGTATAAACTTCACCGCAGCTTAAACATTCCAGATGAGTCACATGACCCAGCTTTGTTTTTGTACTATCAACATCACTCATTTTGTTAGTAAGAATAACTCATGATTGCTATTTAAATAGGTTGCTGATAGAATTATTCTTATAAGAATAATCTGTAAATAATATACTCCTAAAATGAATATGATTAAGATTGGTGATTTGTTTTAGAGCGAACAGCTGTAAGGGTTTCACTTCTGTGGCTCATCAAAGTATGATGCAAGACAACTTTTTTTCAGGCTCGGAGAGCTTTTTAGTAAATACATTAAGGGGCTTTGGCGTTGTATTGTTATTTATTATCTACCACTTATTAGTAACTAAAAATAGAAAGATTTATATACTCCTACTAATATTAAATATAATCATGAAAACACCATATAGTCCAGCACCGTCTAACATTCAGGTTTTATCTAAAGCTGATTGGAAGCCTTCTTTAGGCACAATGCCATTATTTGCTAATATGTATCTTTATGAGGAGTACGCAGGAGAAGTTGATTTTGGTCCTATATGGCTAACAAGAAGTGCGGTTTTAGAAAGACTTGAAGTAATGTTACATACATATCATCAATTTAATGAAGTACCTTCAAGTCCTACTGAAGCTTATGATAATCCAACTGGAGAACCTTTCCAGGCTGTAATGTCTATGCATATTAATGGAAGAAAGCAGGTTGATGATCAGACAATGGTCCATGAACTTGGCAGGTGGGGATTTACTTTCACTAATCATGACGGCGAAATAGCCATGCTTGTTGATGCCCATGTTCCATGGTATGAAAACACTAACGGAAGAACATCAAAGTTATCAGTTGGAGAAAGAAGAATTGGCAATATGGATGTTTATGGAGCTGTACATATTCCTCAAGATGAATCCCTCGGCTTTAGACCAGTTTCAGAGGATACAGAATATGCAATCTCCATTCCATTAGATAGCATATTAGAAATTCATAATAAACTAGGTGCAGTTGAAACTTTTTATCTAGGTAATGCTTCAACTGAGGCCCGTGATTCAAGGGAAATACATGATGAGTCATTACCTCATGCAGTAGCCCAGAAAATCTATTCAAACCTACAACGATATTTTAGATTTATGGAAAATGATCCTGAATTAGGAAAAGCAGTAGGTCTTTTAAAGCATAGGGGTTTTTGCTATAAGCATCAAGATAAAGTTGATAAACACAATACGGCAAGGATTGCTTTATATACTATACTTGAGGATCTAGGTATCCCTATGGTGGTTAATGGTGATGGTTATTTTCCTTTTGAACCTGTAGTTATATTCTCTGAGGAAACCCCAGATTTAGCAGATTTCAATAGAGAAAGCCTAAAAGGTATGTTAGCAGATCCAAATGAAGATTGGAAATTTCCTATAATGCTGGAAGAAATTTTAAATATAATCGATGGTAATGTTATCTATCGAGATTAAAGATTATTCGTCTAAGTAGTCCCGCCCTATTCTAATATTAGACAAATCCTCAATTGAAACTAGCAACTATTAAACGAACATGACAAAATCCCATCATTATAGCCATTAGTTTCAACTGTCCGGTATATTAGGACACTTCAAACTCTTCCTCTATAAGCTTAATTTTCCTAGTTCATATTTAGAATTATGCCTTAATGTTTTTTGTTTTCTAACTTCTTTACTTTTTCAGGTTTATCCAGATAGTTATCAGATGTAGCTACTCTTTCACCGCTCCTCTTTTCTAATTCTTTTCTTGCTACCCCTGCTACTGTCCCTCCTTCTTTTGCAGCATCTTTGTTCTCGCCAAATCCAAGCGCATCTTTATTTCTGGCAATCTTTGTAGTAGACGCTTCACCGAGCATAGTAAATATTAGCTCCAAGTCGTTCATATGGTCTCTCAAATTCTGGCGTTTAAGCCCCTTAAATTTCTTATATTCATTAGGCGTTAAGCCAAATGTTGCTTTGGAGATTTCTGCTGTAAGAATCGAAAACCCTTCTTGAGTTTTTACTCCTCTTTTATCCCATTCATCAGTTAATTCGTCCCTTATTGCAATTCCCCTTGCTCTTTTCTCAATCCACTCATCAGAATAACCCTTTAATTTATATGTTTCTTTCATACGTTTTTGCGCTAATTCAGGATTTTCTATTTCCTGAACTCGCTCATAGCCGACTTTTGCAAGCCATAGTTTAAAAGGCTCAGCTTGTTTTGAAGGGATAGATTGTATAAGCCTAAAAGCTCCTTCTGTGTTTACGCAGTTCATTCCCTGCTTTCCGCCACTTGTATCTATTGAAAGGGTATGTACAATTTGTACCCACCCTTGGGCTAAAGGCTCGTCCCTTTGCTTCATCTTCTGAATATACTGTTTTGGGTCTTTAGATTCAGTTAGAGCAAACACCATATCTTCTATTACAAACCACCATTCATCCTTGTGCCATTTTCTCCTAATACCCTTCCCTTGGAATACAACTAATGCTTTATCTGAGTCCATTTTAATGTTTAGAAGTCTAATGTGTTTATATACCTTACGCAGGTAAATGTCCAGTGGGTAGTGGTATATAAGTGGCAATTATCTTTCCTTATGCCTTAATCGTAATCTTAACATCCTTCCCTTTCCTTTCAAAATCAAACTTAAGGTGATGGTCTAAACAGAACTTGCCGATGTTCTCAAGCGCAGGCAGATGGTCTATTATTATCTCAAGAGCCTGGCCAGATCTTATCTTCTCAATCAATGGCTTGGAATGATCTAACGTCAGTGGACATACTTCTCCTCTTAAATCCTTTTTTATTGTTCCGTGTTCGTCACTCTCAATATATTCAGTAATTATTCCACCGCCAGCTATATCATATTTGTCAACAATCACAAACCTGCCTGTAGCTTCAATATCAGCTGCCAGATCAAAAGCTATCTCATCATTACAACGGATAATACATTCTGCAACATCATGCCTCTCAATCTTTTGCTTTCCTGATGTAGACAAGTTAGATGCATCCATAACCTTAATTACCTTCTGAAGCTTTATAGGAACACTTACAGTAGCTAACTTTAACTTATACTCTTTACCAGTCAACATCGGGATTTTACCCATCCAGAATATGTTTGCCATAAACTTAGAGCTAACATATGGCTGTTTTTCATCAACTTTACACATAACTTCTCCCCTACCAACATAAATCTGCTCTTGCAATGTAAATCCAGGACAAAATCCTGCAGATACCTTCTCTTTCTTCTTAACATTAAACTGCTCTATTGATTTAATCATTGAGCACTTATTTGATGGTAAAAAAACAACACCATCTCCAACACTTATTGATCCAGACTCAATACGCCCTGCAACTATTCTTCTGTCATCACCCTGTCCAGTAAACTTATAGACATCCTGTATAGGCATTCTGAAATTCTTCTCTTCAAGTGATTTTACTTTTCTGAAAGAATCAAGAGTAGACAATACATTATGCCCTTTGAACCATTTAAAATTAGGTGAAGATTTAGTAATATTATCTCCCTCACGGGCAGAAACAGGTATAAACGCCTTTGGCTCAATATCTATCTGCTTAAGAAACTTTTCATAGTCTTCCTTAATCCTACCAAAAACCTTTTCATCATAATTCACAAGGTCCATCTTATTTACAACTACTGCAATCTGTCTTATCCCAAGCATTGAAAGCATATAGCCATGTCGTTTTGAGTTTTCCTGTATGCCTTCATTAGCATCAATAACAAGCAGTGCTGCTTCTGCACGTGCAGCACCTGAAATCATGTTTTTCAAAAACTCAATATGTCCAGGAGCATCAATTATAATATAGTCTCTTTTCTTACTTTTAAAAAAACACCTTGCAGAGTCAATCGTAATGCCTTGAGATTGCTCATCTTTAAGAGCATCCAGTAAAAATGCATACTCAAACGGCTTTGAATTTATTTTGCAGTATTCCTTGACCTGCTCTAACTTACCTTTAGGAAGAGCATTGGTATCAGCAAGCAACCTGCCTATAACAGTGCTTTTACCATGGTCTACATGACCTACTATGACAATATTCATCTGTTCTTTCTTCATTTTACATGTACCCGTCTCTTCTTAACGTCTCTAAGCCACCACCATCTTCTTTGTCCTGATCTCTGCCAGACCGCTCAGCAATATCTGAAAACTTGCCTGTCTTAAGCTCTTCAATTATTTCTTTCACATTCTTAGCAGTAGAATCAACTGCTTTAGTGCAGGGATAGCATCCTAAAGAACGATACCTTTTGCCTTTACCCTGGTCAAAATAAAGTTTAGTCACAGGAATCTTTTCCCTCTCAATATACTCCCATATATCCAGTTCAGTCCAGTCAAGCAAAGGATGTATCCTTAGATGTGTTCCCGGAGCAAAATCTGTTTTAAATTGATTCCACAATTCAGGAGGCTGATCTGTTACATCCCATTCGTTTTTTTTATCCCTTGGAGAAAAATACCTTTCTTTTGACCTGCTGCCTTCTTCATCAGAGCGAACTCCAACAATAACACCAGTATATGGCTCTTTGTTTTTATCCACTACATATTTCTTCTTCTTATGATCAAACTTATATCTTGGCCATTCTCCTGATAAAGTCCTTTTCAGTGCTTCTGTCTTTAGTAATCTGCAGCATTCAATCCTATTTACCTTACCATCAGGAAAAGTAGTCTTCCTCTTCAAAGCTTCAGCATTCTCACCATATATTATGTTTAGGCCATATTTCAATGCCAGTTCATCTCTATACCTTATCATCTCAGGAATCTTGTAATGAGTATCAATATGAACTAAAGGAAAAGGGACATGGCCAAAAAACGCCTTTCTTGTCAGCCACAACAATACTGTACTGTCTTTGCCAATAGACCAAAGAGTAACTAAATTCTTAAAATTCTTATAAGCTTCTCTTATAATATACACACTCTGGTTTTCAAGTTCTTCTAGCCTGTCCATTTTAGTCTTCTTTCAAGAGTTCCTCATCACTTATATGCAATCCGCATTCTCTCTTATCAGCAGACTCCCACCACCATCGTCCTGCTCTAAAATCCTCTCCTTTCTTAACAGCCCTTGTACATGGACTACATCCAATGCTTGGAAAGTTCTTATCATGCAGCTCATTGTAAGGAACCTTGTTCTTCTTTATGTAATCCCATACCTGTTTCTGTGTCCAGTCAGCTAAAGGATTAAACTTTACAACGCCATCATTAGCTTCATCAATCTCTATCTTGTTGACTGAAGTTCTTGTTACAACCTGCTCTCTTCTGAGTCCAGTAATCCATGCATCTAACTCTGACAATGCTCTCTTTAAAGGCTCAACCTTTCTTATTCCGCAGCACTCTTTCCTGTCCTCTATGCTTTTGTAAAAAGAGTAAAAGCCTTTTTCTCTCTCCAGCTTTTCAACATCCTCTTTCTTTGGAAAATAAGATTTTATCTCCACCCCATACTTCTCCCTTATCTTTTCCATTATTTTGTATGTTTCCTCATGAAGCCTTCCTGTATCTAAGGTAAAGATGATAATGCCCGGAGCAGCCTTGCTTATCATATCAATTAAAACAACATCCTCTGCTCCAAAGCTTGAAGCCAAAGCTACCTTCCTTCCCAACTTCTCAGAAGCAAAGCTTAGCACTTCCTCTGCTGTTTTCTTATTAAACTCTTCCTGGTTAACTTCCTTGCCTTTTACTTTGATTATTGCCATTTTCTTTACCTCACTTCTTGGGCTTTTATAAAGACTTATGATTATAATATTCTAATTGGAATAAACTTATAATTTAATATGTCGGAAATATACCACTAGCTTCTAACCAGTGGAATAAATCCACATTCCAGTTTTGAAAGGTAGTATATTTCTGAGCATGCTCAAGAACCACCTGAAGTAAGCAAGCTATGCTTCAAGCATGCCACCATCTTATGATGGGTGGTTCTCGACATTATTTAAAACATTATCTACTTTCTCAACCGTAACCTCTATGTCCTGTTCTGAATGTGCTGCTGATAAAAAGCAGGACTCAAACTGCGAAGGCGGCAGATATATGCCATTCCTTAACATCTCTTTATGGAATTTAGCAAACATTCCCACATTTGACTGCTTTGCTGCTTTATAATTATTTATCTTTTCATCTTTATTAAAAAATAGGGTAAACATCGAAGCTATTTTATTTATTTTTAAATCATTTTTCATTTTCTTATTTTCATTGGTTATTTTTTCAATTGAATTAGTAAGATTATTGGTTTTTTCTTTTAATTCCTTATAAATTGATTTATCTTCCAAAATTTTTAAAGTTTCAATTCCAGCAGTTGTTGCAATCGGATTTCCAGCTAATGTTCCTGCCTGGTAAACATTGCCAACAGGCGCTAATTGCTCCATTATCTCTTTTCTGCCACCATATGCTCCAACAGGAAGACCTCCCCCAATTACCTTTCCTAAAACTGTTAAGTCCGGCTTTACCTTATACAATCCCTGAGCACCGCCATAACCAACCCTAAACCCAGTTATGACTTCATCAAATATCAATAAAATATTATTATCCTTAGTTATCTCCATTAACTCCTCTAAAAAACCATTCCCCGGAAGAACAACACCCATGTTTCCGGCAATTGGTTCAATAATAACTGCAGCAATCTTATCTTTATAACTTTTTATCAACTCTTTAACAGAATCAATATTATTGTACTCTGCTATTAAAGTATTCTTAATAACATCATTACCAACACCAGCAGAATCCCCTAAAGTAACGAGTCCTGAGCCTGCTTTTACTAACAAACTATCCACATGGCCATGATAACATCCCTCAAACTTAATCACTTTATCCTTGCCAGTAAATCCTCTTGCCAACCTTAAAGCAGACATCACAGCTTCTGTACCAGAATTAACAAGTCTTACCTTATCAATAGAAGGCATAGCATCTACTATTAATCTGCTTAATTCAGTCTCTTTTCTTGTTGGAGCTCCAAAACTTGTCCCATCCTCTAATGCTTTCTTAACTGCATCAATAACTCTTGAATGCGCATGGCCTAATATTAAAGGACCCCATGACATGCAATAATCAATATACTCTTTATCATCTTCATCAACAATCCTTGAGCCTTTGCCTTTTTTTATAAATAATGGAGTTCCATCTACTGCTTTAAACGCCCTTACAGGACTGTTCACTCCTCCTGGAATATATCTTTTTGCTTCGTTAAACAACTCGATCAACCTCACTATTAATTATCTTTTCAGCTTTCCTTATCTCTTTCTTTTTCTCTTTTTTATTTTTGTTTATTATTTTTTTAAAATGATCTAATCTTATGGTCTCAATTTCTCTCATTTTATCAACTTTATTATCAACATCATTAGGCACTGCTAAATCAACAAAAATTATTCTCTTCCCAGCAGGAACATCCTTATTATACACTACAGGCAATGGGCATGATGTTGCTGAAAACACAACATTTGCAGTCTCTAATAATTTTTTCAGATTATCCAGCTTATCTGCTTTACCCTTTATTTTCTTGGCTAAATCTTTAGCTCTCTTGAAATGCCTGTTTGATAATATTATCTCATCAACATTTTTTCTTGACAATGCTTTTGCAATCTTTGCTGCCAACATACCAGAGCCTATAACCAAAACATTTTTTGGTTTATACTTCTTAATCACAGTTTCAACAGAGATTGATGCTAAAGATGTCTTGCCATGATTAATCTTAGTTTTTGATCTTATCTTTTTAGCTGTTTTTATCGCTCTGTCAAATACAAGAGCCAAACCACCATAACAATGCCTTTCTTTCTTTGCTCTCTCATAAGCCTGCTTAACCTGGACAGCTATCTCATTCTCCCCAACAATCAAAGAGTCTATACCAGCTGCAACCTTAAATAAGTGCAAAATAGATTTTCTGTCTTTCTTCTGTTTAAACCCACTAATCTTTAATGGAATGTCTGTGTAAAGCTCCACTCTGTTGCACGTCACCAAAGCAACATAATTCTTAAGCTTCTTTCCCTTAAGATATTTTTTAAAATACATCAATGACTTGCCAAAATTCCTTAACTTCACATCCTTGTAGCTTATTCCGTTATAATAGAGCATTTAAACCACTTATATCCGGTTTTTCAAGCATAAAGTCAACATGAACACCTAATTGTTTAGCTGTCTTAGCAACCTCTGTTCCTATCACAACAATTGTTTTCTTGTTTACAACACCCTTTCCCACTAATTTAACCAAATGCCTTAATACTTCAGAAGATGTTGGAAAGACAACATCCACATTTTCTATTATGCCCTCTAACCTCAGCGCTTTTTTAACATAATTTGTGTCATAACAATATATTTTCCTATAACCTTTAACAGTAGTCAACCTAGAGCAAAAAACAATAACATCTTTTTTACTATATCTTCTCAAATAATCCATTAATCCGGCAGAGGACTGTATTCCTGGAACAACTACTCCCTTAACATACCTCTCAATCTCTTTTTTTGTAATATCTCCAATTGCAACAAACCTTCCTTTCAGTTTCACCTGAGAAAAAACAGATTTCACCGCATTAGGGCTCGTAAAAGCATATATTTTGTTTTTAGGTATATTTTTTATTTTCTTATGTTTTATTTTGAATAATGGATAATTAATAATCCTGAATCGTTTTAATTTACTGATAGTCTCTTTCTCAACCTCTTTCTGCCTAAACATAACCAGTTTATTAGAATTTAGCTTTCTATTTATCTTCCCAACAACCAATAAGGCAGGAGGCTTAATTTCTGCTTCCTTAGCTAATCCCAATATATTACTAATATTTCCGTTAACCACCCTATAATTTTCTCTAAACGCATCCTCAACAATAACAAAATCAGATTTAAGATGTTTTCCATTGCTTTTCAACTTTCCAATTATCTTCTTTAAGTTCACCACAGGCATATAAAAGACCAGAGTGTCTGCGCATATCCCGCCATAATTATTTGTTTTATCTGCTCTTGAGCCTGTAATCAAAGCAATTGAAGAAGAGCTTTCCCTGTAAGTTAAAGGAATCCCTATCTTTTCAAGAAACTGAAACGCACTAACCCCTGGAATGACCTTGACATCAATCCCTTTCTGTTTTAAAAATAAATACTCTTCAAACCCTCTTGAAAATAAGAATGCATCTCCTGCCTTAAGCCTTGCAACAATCTTTCCCTTACTCACATATCTAATCATCAACCCATTTATTTTACTCTGCTTCAGACTTTCACCAGGCCTTTTACCAACGTAAACCTTCTTTGCTTTTTTATTTAACTTAAGGATCTCTTTATCAATCAATCTGTCATAAAGCAAAACATCTGCATTTTTTATAGCATTAGCTGCTTCAACTGTTAAGTGCTCTTTTGCAATTCCGCATCCTACAAGATATACTTTTCCTTCCATTTTCTTATTTTACCAATAATCTCTTCTTCATCTCCTGAAAAATTTGCCAAAATCCTTTTATCATGTTTATATCCAAGGCCAATCAATCTAAACCCTCCACCATGATAGTCACAATAAGCTCCAACCGGCTTTTTACAGCCACCAAGGTCCTTTATGAACTCTCTCTCAAGCATACAGCAGCTATGCAGAGTACCTTTTTTTAAAAAACCAAACTTATCCTTTTTTCTCTTGACAACTGCAATTGCTCCCTGTCCTGCTGCAGGAACCATCTCTTTTACTGAAAACACCGTTTTATCCTTTACCAACAATCCTAACCTATCCAATGCACAGTTAGCAACTATTATCCCATCATATTCTTTATTTTCTAATTTCTTTATCCTTGTTGGTATATTCCCTCTTAATGATTTAAAATTAATATTATTATAATGATTTTTTATTTCGTATTGCCTTCTTATTGAGTCAGTTCCAATAATGCCAGGCTTACCGATTAAACAATCCCTCGAATCACTCCGTTCAATAACAACAATCTCAAGTTTTTCATCAAAACCCTCAACTGGAATGTCTTTCAGTGAGTGAAGAGCTATGTCAATCTCACCACTTAACAAAGCATTATCCAGTTCTTTAGTAAACACAGCAATACCAATCTCCTGCAATGGTTTTTTTACAGCATCTCCTTTTGTTTTGATTACCTTTACCGTATAATCCTTCAACCCTAATTTATTTACAGCAATCTCAGTCTGCTTTAATGCTAACTCCGAACCCCTAGTCCCTATTATCATTTGTAACAACTAGTTTAAGTTTTCTCTTTAAACTTGTCAACTACTAATTCTCCTCCAACACCCACATTCTCTCCAGAGTTTTCCTTTATTACAACTACATAAGCTTCCCTTGGAAACTTATACACCTTCTCAACAACATCTGTTATTTCCTTTACAAGCTGCCTCTTTGTTTCTATATCCTTAATTTCTGGTCCTTCTATTGTTATGTTTGGCATTTTTACCTCCTGGTTTTGTTTAAATGATCCAAAATCTCTAAAGCTCCATAACTAATGATAATATCAGCACCAGCCCTTTTTATCCCAATCAAAGATTCATACAGTATATCAATCCCTGAATTTTTCAGCATAGCATACTCTCCGCTTACATTATACGCCGCTACCTTAACATTATCCCCAAATTTCTCCTTAGCCTTTGCAATTATATCTAAATAAGCAAGAGCTGGCTTTACCATTACAATGTCAGCGCCTTCTGAAATATCAAGCTCAATCTCTTTTATAGCTTCACCACCATTTCTAAAATCCATTTGGTATGTTTTCCTGTCCTTAGGCCATTTTCTTGGCGCAGAATCAACAGCATCTCTAAATGGACCATAAAAGTTAGAGTTAAACTTAGCAGAATAGCTCATTACCTTCATATTACTAAATCCACCCTCATCTAATGCCTTTCTTATTGACTTAACCTGAAAATCCATCATAGCAGAAGGACAGACAAAATCAACTCCAGCTTTAGCATAGCTAACAGCTATCTTATTTAACAACTCCAAACTACTATCATTATCAATACTATCATCTTTTAAAACACCACAGTGTCCATGTGAAGTATACTGGCACAAACAGACATCAGCAAATACCAATAAACCAGCTCTCTTTTTTATTTTCCTGATAGCTTGCTGCACTATGCCATCATCATTCCACGCTTCACTCCCAACATCATCCTTTTTTTCAGGAATACCAAACAATAAAATCCCCTTTAATTTAGCCTTTTCACATTCTTTAACAATCCCATCAACATCATTTAATGAATATCTAAACTGGCCAGCCAAGCTCAATATTGACTCTTTCCTATCAATTCCTTCCTTAACAAAAACAGGATAGATAAAATCTTCAGAGCTTAAAGAAGTTTCACTAACTCTATCTCTCATTTCCTGGTTTTTCCTTAAACCTCTAAGTCTTTCTGGCATTTTCAATAAGATTCTTTATTTTTTTTGATAACTTTGGATTTTTACCAAATGTTGTAAATGCAAAAACATTATTTTTTATCCTAGAGACAGAAGGAAAAATTACATTGCCATCTGAAGGTTTATCCGCTCTACATACTAATATTCTATTCTTTAATTTTTTATTGATTTTTACTTTATTAGTTATTTTCTTATTAATCCTTTTATTATTAGTAGAAATAATAATTAAAAAATGATTTAAGTTAATTTTATTGATATTTTTATCATTGATTTCTTTTCTAATTAATCTCAAATTTTTATTTTTTATTGATAATTTCTTACTAAATTCTTTAGAAATGACCGTAACAACAGCTCCAGCTTTAAGCATATACAAAGCTCTTCTGGAACCTACATCCCCACCCCCAATGATGAGGACTTTTTTCCTCTTCAAATCTATGAATAACGGATAAAACATTATAATTTTGTGACAACAAATTCAAATACTTCTTTACCACCAGATTCTTTTCTGTTGAACTCTAGTATCTTTGAATTAGAGCCTTTAACAACCATTGGTATTGACTCACAGCTTTTCTTGTCATCTACCAAAATCCGCAACTTATCACCAGTATTCAATGTGTCAATCTTCTCCCTTGACCTTGCCTCTGGCTCAGGGCATCTTGCTCCAATCAAATCTAACTTATCTTCACTCACTTCTTCACCTTCCTAAGTTTAACACCCTTCAGAGCATGTTTCTTGAACTCTTCCAGTCCAACTTCATCAATCATCCTTCCTATCCTGACTTTAGTGGGATATTTATTGAAATATTTCAGTGTATTATCCAGGATCTTGAATGCTTCATCATCTGTAACAAACTCTGCAATTTTATCTGCAAACCTTGGAAATTTCCCAACATTTCCTCCAACATGGATATTATATCCAGAAGCCCTCTCTCCAATAGCATCCAAAGGACAGCATCTTAAGCAAACAGCACAATCTGTACACCTACCATAATCAATAACAGCCAATTTATCTTCATTTATAGTTATACACTCAACAGGGCATGCCTTAACACAAACCTCACATCCAGTACAGTTCTCTAAAATCTCAGGCCTTATTACAGCCATAAGACCAAAATCCCGAAGCTGGGGAAATACACAGGAATTAGGGCAGCCAGCAATTGAAGCCTTGAATTTATGCCTTGTAAACATGCCAAAATATTTTTTATCCATCCTCCTTGCAAGTTTTTGAGTATCAGAATTCCCGTATATGCACTCAGGAACTGCTGGACAAGCTGTGACATTTCTAAAAGTTGCTGAGCATGAACCAGGAGGCATATTGATCTTAACCATCTCCTTAGTTATTGCTTCCTTATCCTTCCATTCAACATAAGGAATCTGAAAATCCTGGACAGTTGTTAATTTTACTTTAACCCATGCATTAGGCGCATCAACCTCCCCTGCTTTTGTGTATTTCTCTGTAATCCTTGCAAGCTCCCTCAATTGATGAGGGGTAGCTTCTCCACCTGGCAGCCTTGTTCTTAATGTAAAATATTTAGGATCCCTCTGTACAAGATATCCCTTCTTTTTATTTCCTGCAAAATCTTCTGATTTTAATGTTTCAAGTTTGACCATATCCTTTTCTTTCATAAAAACCACCTTATTCCATCTTATATGTCGGAACTTTTTTATCTTTTATTTTATCATAAACCTTTTTTGGAATACCAATAAGGAACTCATCATCCTTGAACTTTCCATAAATCCTTGCTCCACCGCATAATAAAGTTAAATTTGGCTTTTGCTCATTATAAACCTTTGCAATAGCCTCTCCACTAACAGCTGCTTCGCATTTAAACTCTGCTTTTATCTCTCCTAACAAAAGAGTGAACCTCATGCCCTGCTCTGGATTTACAATAAACAAAACAACATCAGCATCCTCTACAGGGCCAATCTTAACTGATTTTACCTTTTTCTTTATCCTTGGCTCATAATCCTTGATGTATTTAGGCTCTTCAAAACCAAGTGAAACATGAGAATAAGGGTCTGTTAACTTGTCATTTGTTGCAATAAACGTCTTTCCTGTCACAGCAGACTCCCTTACCAGTTTATCAAAGTATTCTGGCTTGCTTATAGCTTTGCCTAACACATCTTCAGATATCTTTATGCCAACCGGATTCAGTTTTAATCCAAGGCCTTCTTTTAATGACATTTTACTTTTTCCTAACTAATATCTTCCACTCACTCTTACCTATCTTTTTCACTTCAATAACCTCATGGCCTTCATTTTTCATGCTTCTTGGAACATTTTCTATAGCCGGCTCATGGTCTACTATTACCTCTAAAATTTGCCCTGATTTCATACCCTCTAAAACCAGCTTTGATTTAACAAATGTCAAAGGGCATATCTCTCCTTTCAGGTCTACTACTTTATCCATGCTTTGTTTTTTCTCCCCAGTCACATAGGGTGCAAAGAAACTTGGATATTTAAAGGCATCGTCTGGAGATATGATAACAGCAGTTCCTTTATGTTTTTTAGCAAACTCCAATGCTGTGTAGGCTATTGCGCCTGTTGTAGGGCCAACAAGAAATCCGTTTTTTCTTGCCATTTCAATTGCTGTTTTGTATGCCTTATCATCATCAACAGTTATAATCTCATCGATTAAGGATTTATCCAGAATCTTTGGCACTAAGTCATCTTTTAAGCCGGAAATCCTCTTCATACCAGGCAGATCATGGTCTTGCTTGCTTGGCTCAACCCCTATTATCTTGATATTAGGGTTTTTTTCTTTAAGGTATTTGCCTACTCCTGTTATAGTTCCGCATGTTCCAAACCCTGCAAAAAAATAATCTATTTTGCCTTTTGTCTGCTTCCAGATTTCAGGGCCTGTTGTTTTATAGTGAGCTTCAACATTTAATTGATTTTCATATTGATTAGGGCTGACATATTTTTGCTTGTCTTTGCCCCTCATTATCCCGCTTACAAGGCCCCTTGCCCCTTCATTCGGAAATACAGGACATAGTGAATCATCTGCTTCCCACAAATTCCTTACACCTAATAATCTTAATAATATCTTTTTTTCTTCTGGAATCCTTTGAGGTACTGCTACCTCTATCGGAATGTCCATGGCGTTTGCAATAGCTGCTAATGCAAGGCCAGTATTGCCTGAAGATGGTTCAACTATTGCCTGGCCTTTCTTGATTTTAGAGCCTTTAAGCATAGAAAGAGCAATCCTGTCTTTAATAGAGCCAAATGGATTGTATCTTTCAAGCTTAACATAGATCTTAAAACCATCATTAGGATTAATCCTTTTATTCAGTCTTACTATTGGCGTTGGATTATCCGGATTTGAAACTAGGTCTAACACATCCTCATACACTTTTAATTTGTGGTCTGGATTTTTTTTATTTTCCATTTTTTATTTCTCCTCGAAATCTTTAAATTTATCATCAGGATTTATCATCTGATAGTCATTTAGTTTTAACATATTATATCACCTCTAGAAAATTTTATTAAGTTTAGTATCAAGTTATTAAGACAATGAAATGTGTTTTAACAACAACACATACAGCTACAACTACATAAGAAACAGCTATCTTTTCTACTATCCTCTCCGTATTTCATATTACTTACAAGTATGGGTTCCTTAATAAACCTTTCGGTTCTGAACAATAAGTTTTTATACCATTCCTTAAACTCCACTCACAATGCCAAAAAGAAACTATATCAAAGGAATGGTTTTTGCAGCATTATTCGCAGCATTAACAGCAGCAGTTTCACCTATAAAAATTCCTTTAGGCTTTACACCAGTGCCAATCACATTACAGACACTAATGGTCCTGCTTGCTGGAGCTTTGTTAGGGGCTAATCTTGGAGCATTATCACAATTTCTATATCTTCTGGTTGGAGCTTTAGGCCTGCCTGTTTTTGCTGGTGGCGGCTCTGGTTTTGGAGCTCTGCTTGGCCCAACAGGCGGATATTTACTTAGCTATCCGATTGCTGCCTTTGTAATCGGAAAAATACTGGAAAAGAAAAAGTTAAATTTATTTTTAAAATACGCATCATTTGTCATTATGATTATTTTAATACTTATTGTTGCCATAGACCTCATATTAAAAATAGGCATAATAAAATTATGGGATGCAGCTTCAAGTGGCTATTTACCGATGGTTTCGTTATTATCCGGACAGCAAAGGCTAATATTAATAATAATCAGTATCGTAGTAATAGCCATTCCATTATTTGTAGTGCTATATCTTAAAAGATCAAAGGTATTTTCTACTGATGTAATCCTTGCTATGTTTGCTGGCACTTTATTAATTTATCTTCTTGGTTCTGTGCAGGGAAAATTTGTTACTGGGCTTCCATGGGGTGCTATCTTCGTGGGATGGGTTCTTCCTTTTTTAGTTGGCGATACAATAAAATTGCTTATAGCAGCTTATATAGCTAAAACTGTTGATATAAAAAAATATATGCGATGACCTATAATCAAATACTATTGCTTAATTAATAGTTTGTGAGCACTATGGAAGAAATCAATCTTAAACCTGTTGGATTTGTAAAGAATGATGTTAAAGAGTCAAGATTCGGAAATTTTGATAACGAAGTTTCTGAAATCATAGTGAATGAGGAATTCACAGATGCGTTAAATGGCATTGGGGATTATTCTCACGTAGTCATAGTTTATTGGATGGACAAGATTAAAGATTATGTCATTACACATCGTCCGCAGGGAAATCCTGAAGTGCCTATTGTTGGAACCTTTGCCTGCAGATGCCCCAGAAGGCCAAATCCTATTGCAATTACCACAGTAAAGCTGTTAGAGCGCAATGGAAATAAGATCAAGGTAAAAGGCCTGGATATCATGGATGGAACTCCTGTAATTGACATCAAGCCTCATTGGCCGCAGTACGATAAAGTTGAAGACGTAACAATACCTGACTGGGTCAATAAATTAGACTTATGAGGTAAATCAAAATAACTTTTTCTTATCCTCCACAATCTTTTTAAAATGCATTACATAACTCAAAAATATGATAGAAATTAAAAATATCAGCTACAAATATGAAGATAAGCCTATTTTGAAAGGCAT